>Ga0209906_100029_pt1:0-157500 | contig 330723 bp, 279 predicted proteins | sample FECB24metaG_FD_188303 | JGI IMG/M metagenome (GOLD analysis project Ga0209906, IMG submission 188303) | Cyanobacterial communities from the Joint Genome Institute, California, USA from Joint Genome Institute, California, USA - FECB-24 metaG... ...
CTTCGCGTCTCCTACTATCGCTTCCTTGGTGACCGCTTCGCTGTCCCAGGGGCGTCGAGCATCCCCAGTCTGCCCAGCCTCGTCAGGCTCGCTGCTGCCTAACGCCCGGCAATCTGCCCCGGTTACCGATAAGTCCACATTAAGGTCAGACGCGATTCGCGTTATCGGGTCGGGCCAGGTCTGTTCCGGATCGGGATCATTGGCTTCGACAAGGCGTTCGAAGCTGTCGATCATGGCCTGTTCGGGATTGCGTGCGCTTTCCTTGTCGTAGTGGCGAAGCAGGAACATCAGCAACTGGTCGTTGAGCACCGGTTCGCGTCCGACGATGGCGCCATTCTCGTAGATCGGCTTCATCGTGCCGTTGATGGCGCGATCGAAGGCGACCTCGCGCAACGACGAGGTGCACGCCGCCATGGCATGCTTCCAGGCCAATCGAAAGGCCGTCATCTCCGGATGGAGGCGCAGGCGATACGCCGAGCACGGCGACATGCCGGCATTGGTGGCAGCTTGATCGACCGAGCCTGTAACGGCGAGCATCTTGATGAACTGGCGTTGACGCGGCAGCGTCCAGCCATCGGTGCGGATACGGCGGGGGGCTTTGGGGGGCTGTTTCATAAGAGGCATATAGCCCATATGGTTCGTTTAGTCAATAGAAGGCACCAAACAGGCGAGAACTTGGGAAACTCGCGCCTTACTCGTTGGGGCCGCGGAATGGTGTATTGTCGGGCGCAACCGCTTGCGCCTGGATCGGGCCGTAGCCGTTGTTCGGAAAGCTCGATACGCAACCCGGGGTTCCACCGCAGATCTGATTGGCGGTGTAATGGTCGTACGCACAAGCCTGCAGGCCCAGACATATCGTCACCGCCACGAGCCTGATCATGTAAATTGCCTTTGCGACACATTGTTGCTGGTCATGGCTAGCCGTTCATCGATGAGATTGTCGAGCGAGCCGGCTGTCACAGGGGTCTTTTTTCGAAAGCAGTCGTTGTTTTTGGCGAGCGGCAACGGTCGGCTCGCGCAAGTTTCGAAGAGGCTTTCCCCCTTTGACGCATCGCAGCTGTCCCTGGCAAATACGCGATTCCCTTCACTTGCACACAGCGCCGCTCGGGCAGTGAAGCAGCGACACCAGCGCTATTTGCGGCGAGGCAGAGGCTTGGCAGGGCCAGCGGCGCGGCGTTGGCCCTTCGCTTTGCTGCTGTTCGGCACCCGGCCACTTTCGAGCGCGCGCCCGGGGATCGGCGAAAGCGAAAATTCGATGGCGATCTTCATCCCCGGCACATCGATACCGCCGGCGCTCACCTTGTGGCGCTCGGCAAGCCGATCGATCACACGCCGAACTTCCTGGTTCATCGATTGAAAGTCTTCGAGAATGGCGGGATCGATGCCGGCATCTTCGTTCAGCAACTGCAGCATGAAGCGCGAAAACTCATCGCCCGCGTGTTCGAACGCGCGCCAATGCCGTTTGTCGTCGTCGTCGTCCTTGGCCTCGATTGCCGCCCGCAGGCCTGCAAGCCGTGCTGCCCAAGCGCTGTTACCGGTCCCCGGGCGGCGGTACAAATGCGCCAGTATCGCTTCGGCATCGACCCTGGCTTGCTGCGGATCATCCGATGCTGCGCCGGCGCCCGCGGCCACCGCAGCCGCGGCCGCATCGGAGGCCTGACGCGCCGCAACGAAGCCGACCATCGGATTGCTGCTGCCTGCCAATGCGTCGCGCAGCAACGACTGGCGCATTGCATCCGGCGCGTTCATCAACGGCAAGATCTTCAGCAGATTGTTCATGGCCACCTCACGCATTGCCGTCGCCGTGCCGGTATAGGCGAGCCGTCAGGCGTTCACCCCCGCCAATCATCAGGCCGAACATCATCTCGTAATCGGGCGACAATGTGACGGCGCCGCGCCAACGCTAATGACCCGGACCAGACGCTGGAGCAATCGCCGCCGCTGCGGGCATCATGATGTTTGTTTGCTTCAGTAATGACGTCCCGCAAATTCAGCCAGGCCAATCGTTACGGACCCGGCATTGTGATTGCCGACAAAGTGTCGGTGAACTTTACACATTCCTAATGCCTATTGTTGCCGACAGTGGTTTACCACATTGACTCCCAAATGATTTTTCACTGGGCGTTAACTTGGCACGTTTTTTGCACATTATGTCGCAGTGTTAGTAACAGGGAGCGTTGTATGCGTAACTTCAAGATTGCGTTGATGGCCGGCGCTGTTTTCGGCGCCATGACCAGCGCCAATGCCGCCGTGCTGTTTTCGGATAATTTCGACGCCTATCCGGCGGCACTCGCGATAACGACGACGCTGGGGACCAATTGGACGGTCACCGGCAATGTCGACACAGTCGCCAGTGTCAACGGCTTCGGCATCGGCGCTTGTGCCGGCATCTGCCTCGACCTCGACGGGACAACCGGCCCCGGGCAGATCCTTTCCAAGCCGATTTTCTTTTCGGCCGGCAAGCAGGTTCTGATCACGTTCGACGTCAGCGGAAACCAGCGTGGCGGCAGCCCCGACGAATTTTTCTTCGAGGCGATCTTCGGTGCCCCGCTGACCTATGACGCCAATGTCATCACCGGTTTCACCTATGGCATCACCGGCATCTTCAATAACGCGTCAACGGGGACATATACGGAAACCATCGTTTCAGGTCGTCCGTACGTCACCTATACATATGGCTTCATTCCGACCGTGTCTGGCAGCAAGCAGCTGCGCTTCGGCACCACGAGCGCCGACAATATCGGGCCGATCCTCGACAATGTCTCGGTCAGCCAGGTGCCCGAACCGGCCAGCTGGGCGATGCTGATTGCCGGTTTCGGCCTGGTGGGGTCCGCCGCCCGCCGCCGCCACCGCGCCGTCGCTGCCTGACCGCAGCGCCGGCGACCACTCAGGGGCTGCCACTTGGGGGCGACCGGCAACGGTCGCCCCCTTTCATGTCGAAGGACATTACTCCAGCATCGGGGACCGGGGCCACCAGCCCCGGCCGCCGGAGTCTCTTGTGTACCTGTCTGGCTCTACCGAGCGAATACCCGGTCGAAGATCGTGTCGACATGCTTCAGATGATAGCCAAGGTCGAAAAGCGGCTCGAGTTGCGCCACCGGCAGCAACGCGGTGACTTCGGGGTCTGCAACGAGCAGGTCGAACAGCTGGAGCGCCCCGTCCGATTCCCAGACTTTCATCGCGTTGCGCTGGACGAGGCGGTAGCTGTCCTCGCGGCTGGCGCCGGCCTGAGTGAGGGCAAGCAGGATGCGCTGGGAGTGGATGAGGCCGCCCATCTTGTTGAGGTTCTTGAGCATCCGGTCGGGGTAGATGAGCAGCTTGTCGATGACGCCGGTCAGGCGGTGCAGGGCGAAATCGAGCGTCACCGTCGCATCGGGGCCTATCATGCGTTCGACCGACGAATGGCTGATGTCGCGTTCATGCCAGAGCGCGACATTTTCGAGCGCCGGGGTGACATAGCCGCGAACCAGCCTGGCGAGGCCGGTGAGGTTTTCGGTGAGCACCGGGTTACGCTTGTGGGGCATGGCGCTCGAACCCTTTTGGCCCGGTGCGAAATATTCCTCGGCTTCGAGGACTTCGGTGCGCTGGAGGTGGCGGATTTCGGTGGCGAGGCGCTCGACCGAGCCGGCAACGACGCCGAGCGTGGCGAAGAACATGGCGTGGCGATCGCGCGGGATGACCTGGGTGGAGACCGGCTCCACCGCCAGCCCCATCGCCTTTGCAACATGGGCTTCGACGGCGGGATCGATATTGGCGAAGGTGCCGACGGCGCCGGAAATCGCGCAGGTGGCGATCTCTTCGCGTGCCATGACCAGCCGCGCCCGGCAGCGGGTGAACTCGGCATAGGCCTGCGCCAGTTTCAGCCCGAAGGTCGTCGGTTCGGCGTGAATGCCATGGCTGCGGCCCATCGTCGGCGTGTACCGATGTTCCTGCGCGCGGCGCTCGATGGCGGCGAGAAGCGCATCGGTATCGGCAATGAGGATATCGGCAGCGCGGACGAGCTGCACCGACAGACAGGTATCGAGAACGTCCGAGCTGGTCATGCCCTGGTGGACGAAGCGCGCTTCCGGCCCGACATGTTCGGCGAGGTTGGTGAGGAAGGCGATGACATCGTGCTTCGTTTCGCGCTCGATCTCGTCGATGCGCGCGACCTCGAACTTGCCGCGTTCCCACACGGCTTTTGCCGCATCCGCGGGCACGACACCGAGAGTGACGAGCGCGTCCATGGCGTGCGCCTCGATTTCGAACCAGATCTGGAAACGGGCTTCGGGTTCCCAGATGGCGACCATCTCGGGGCGGGAATAGCGGGGGATCATTTTTGCGTGTCCTTGCAGGGCCTTCGGCGGCTGGGGCCTAAAGCCCCAGACCCCAGTTGTTTGGATGGCTCATTAGCTGGCGGTTCGGGCACAATCAAATTGGGGTCTGGGGCCGCCGGCCCCAGCCGCCGGCGGCTCTTTGGTGGCGCGGACGCGCTCGCCGCCCTAAATCAGCGCGGTGATTCCCAACTATTCCGTCCGCGTCGTCGTCTTCCAGCATGGGCTTAGCGCGCTCGATTATGCCGTGCCGGCGGGGCTCGAGGTGACACCGGGCGATGCCGTGGCGGTGCCGCTGGGGCCGCGGACGATCACCGGGGTGGTGTGGGACGAAGGCCGGCTGGCGGGGCGCGAGGTGGAAGCGAGGAAGCTGCGGCCGATTGCGGGCAAGCTCGACATGCCGCCGCTGTCGGCCCCCTTGCGCCGGCTGTGCGAATGGGTGGCGGACTACTATCTTGCCCCGCTGGCGGCGGTGGTTCGGATGGTCTGGCCTTCGGTGGCGTTTCTGGGCGATCGCGAAGTGACCGAATATCGGTTGAGCGGCCCGTTGCCGGCACGGATGACGCCGGAGCGCCAGATTGCCGCCGGGAAGCTTGACGGCCGGCAGGGCATCATCCGCGATCTGGTGCGGATTGCCGGGGTTTCGGAGGCCGTGGTGCGGGGGCTGGTCAAGGCCGGCACGCTGGTGCCCGAACGTGTCGGCGCCGCCGGCGATCCGCTCGTGCCCGACGCCGATTTCGCCCCGCCGGTGCTGGAGGACGCGCAAGCCGCAGCGGCGGCAGCGATTGCCGAAGCGGTGGCAGCTGGGGGCTTTGCGCCGTTCCTGCTCGAAGGGGTGACAGGATCGGGCAAGACCGAGGTCTATTTCGAAGGTGTGGCGGCGGCGCTGCGCCGGGGTGGCCAGGCGCTGGTGCTGGTGCCCGAAATTGCGCTGACGGCGCCGTGGCTGGCGCGGTTTGCGCAGCGCTTCGGCTGTGCGCCGGTGGCCTGGCATTCGGACCTGAAGGCCAGCGAGCGCCGCGCGGCCTGGGCAGCGATTGCCGATGGCCGGGCGCGGGTGGTGGTGGGGGCCCGGTCGGCGCTGTTCCTGCCGTTCAAGGACCTGGCGCTGACGATTGTCGATGAAGCCCATGAAACCAGCTTCAAGCAGGAGGAGGGCGTGCATTACCACGCCCGCGACGTGGCGGTGATGCGGGCGCGCGAGGAAGGCGGTGTGGTAGTGCTGGCGACGGCGACCCCCGCCATCGAAACCCAGGTGCAGGCGGCCAAGGGCACCTATCGCCATCTCGTGCTGCCGGCGCGATTCGGCGGGGCGACGCTTCCCGATATCGCTGCGGTCGATCTGCGCCGTCACCCGCCGGCGCGGGGGGCGTGGCTGAGCCCGCCGCTGGTGGCGGCTGTCACGGCGACGCTGGGGCGCGGCGAACAGGCGCTGCTGTTCCTCAACCGCCGCGGCTATGCCCCGCTGACGCTGTGCCGGACCTGCGGCGAGAAGATCAACTGCCCCAATTGCACCGCCTGGATGGTCGAGCACCGGCTGTCGCGGCGGCTGGCGTGCCACCATTGCGGCCATGTGACGGCGGTGCCCGAAGCGTGCCCTGCGTGCGGGGAGGCCGATTCGCTGGTGGCGTGCGGCCCCGGAGTGGAGCGTATTGCCGAAGAAGTCGCGCGGGTCTGGCCGGCAGCGCGGATTGCCATCGTGACGTCCGACACGGTCAATTCCCCGGCGCGCGCAGCGGCACTGGTGCGGGCCGTGGAAGCACGCGAGATCGACGTGCTGGTGGGAACGCAGATGGTGACGAAAGGCTATCACTTCCCCGATCTGACGCTGGTGGGCGTCGTCGATGCCGATCTGGGACTGGCCGGCGGCGACCTGCGCGCCGGGGAGCGGACCTTCCAGCAAGTGGCGCAGGTGGCCGGGCGGGCCGGGCGCGGCGCCAAGCCGGGGCGGGTGCTGATCCAGACCCACCAGCCCGAAGCGCGGGTGATGCGAGCGCTGGTGGCGGGCGACCCGCGCGAATTCTATGCCGCCGAAACCGAAACGCGGCGCGACCTGGGGCTGCCGCCGTTCGGCCGGCTGGCCGCGATCATCGTGTCGTCGGAAGATTCAAGCGCGGCGCTGGCGGCCGCGCGGGCGATCGGGGCGGCGGCACCCGAGGTGGACGGGCTGGCGGTGCTCGGCCCGGCGGCGGCACCGCTGGCGATGCTGCGCGGGCGGCACCGCCAGCGAATTCTGGTGCAGGCGCCGCGAACGCTGCCGCTGCAACGCATCCTGCGCGAATGGCTGGGGGCGGTGCCAGTGGCGTCGAATGTCCGCGTCGTGGTGGACATCGACCCTTACAGCTTCGTCTGAATGGGGTCTGGGGCCCTCGGCCCCAGCCGCCGGCGGCGTCTTACGCCTTCACCGCCGCGATCATCCGGTCGACAACGCCGGGCAGCGCCGTCAACGGCACGCCGCCGGTGGCGACCAGCGCGTCGTTGAAATCGCGGACATCCCATTGCGCCCCGAGTGCGGCCTTGGCGCGGGCGCGCTGGGCGAGGATTTCATTATGGCCGATCTTGTAGCCACAGGCCTGGCCCGGTGACGCGCAATAGCGGTCGATTTCGGAGGTGACGGACCCGACCGAACGCCCGGTTTCGGCAACCATCGTCGCGATCGCCTTGTCGCGGCTCCATTTCATTGCATGGAGGCCTGTATCGACGATCAGCCGGACGGCGCGGAAGCGCGCGGCGTTGAGATAGCCGAGGCGGCCGAGCGGATCATCGGCGTAATAGCCATCCTCGTCGGCGAGCTGTTCGGCATAGAGCGCCCAGCCTTCGGTGAAGGCGTTGAAGCCGAGGAATTGCGCCAGCGGCGAGACCACTTGCGGGTTTTCGGCGAGATAGGCGCCCTGCCAGGCGTGGCCGGGGATGGCTTCGTGCATGGTCAGCGACGCCAGCGACCAGTCGGGCCAGTAATCCATCTGCTTGAGATTGATATAGTAGATGGCAGGGCGTTTGCCGTCGGAACTGGCGAAGTTCATGTAGCCGAGCGAGGCGCCGTCCTCGATATCGACGGGAACGCGCTTGACCTCGACATCGGCCTTGAGCGCCAGTTTCGAAATGCGCGCCATCCGGGTGCGGATGGCATCGATATGCGCCTCGACCTGGGCGATGACCTTGGCACGGCCGGCGTCGCTGTCGGGCTGGAGGTAGCGCTTGTCCTCCCCCAGCGCCGTCGTGCGGGCGCCGACACTGCCTTGCGTCAGGCCTTGCTTGCGCAGGATGGCGTCCATTTCGGCTTCGATGGCGCGGTTCTGCTCCCAACCGGTCTTGTGGATGGCATCGGGCGTGAGGGTGGTTGTCGTCTGGCTGCGGAGCAGAAAGCGATAATAATCGTCGCCTTGCGGGATTTTCCAGATGCCGGCGTCGTCGCTGGTCTTGAGGGCCTTCAGCGCCGCCATCTGGCGATCGAGTGCCGGGTAGATGGCATTGGCAACGGTTGCCGTGGCGCCGGCGCTTTGATCGGGAAGGCCGAGCCTGGCGGTGCGCCGCGCCAGCGAGGTGACGAACTTGGCTTCGGCAGCCGGAACAGCGCGCAATTTAGCCTGCTGGCCAAGCGTGTTGGCGACGATGAAAGCCGGCGGGACGACGCCCTTGGCTGCATCTTCCTTGAGACGGCGGGTTTCCTCGTCGATGTTGCGGCCGACCTGGTCGAGGCGGGCGCGATAGGCCTCGGCGCCCGCGGCGTCCTCGATGCGGTGATAGCTGTCGAGGAATTCGGCAGCCGACTGGTAGCTGCCGCTCTGCTGGCTGACGATATAGGGAGCGGCACCCCAGACTGATCTGGTTCCGAAATCGAAGCGCTGGGCCTCGTTGGCGATGTCGATCGCCCAGCGCGCCGAATCATGTTTGTTGATGTCGGGCCCCTGCAACTGGCCACGCGGGATGGCGGCGAGACGCTGCTGCGCCATCGCATAGACGCGGGCATCTTCGGCAGCACCGGCGGCAGACAGATCATCGAGCCGGCGGGCGAGGCCGGCGTTGGCGCCGCTGTCGAGGCCGAGCAGCGTGGCGTTCTCGGGCTGACGGGCAAGGAGCGCGTCGGCGATCACCTTGAGCGTTGCGGCAAGCCTGGGGTCACCCGAAGGCATGGCCGTGGCGGCGCGGGTCGCCGCCGGCAGGGCAGCGAGGCTGGCAGCGCTGGCGAGCAGGCTGCGGCGAGTCGGGGTCTTGATCGAATCAAGGATCATCGGGGGTTTCCTGTGGCGGGAAGCGGGGGAAGCGGCGTGTCTTCGGATGGATCGGCGATGCGCCTGATCCGCCGTGCGAACAACAGGCGATCGGCACCCTTGAAGCCGAAACGCCAGATGATGCCGCCATAGACGCCGAGGATGGCGATGAGCCCGATCGACAGCTGCACGGGTTCGGGCGTGCGCATCACCACCAGCCCGGTGGCGAGGCCGGCAGCGCCCGCCGCGAGCATCGAGAGGCGCCAGCCGGCGACCGGGTAACCAAGGCGGCTGGCGAGCAGGCGCGATTTGACCACCGACAGGAACAGCGCCGATATCGCCAGTCCGACCGCCGCGCCGACGCCGCCGCCCAGCCAGTCGCTGCGCGGCACGAGGAGCAGGCTGACGCCGATCTGGATGGCGATGCCGACGAGCGACCACAGAAGGTTGCGCCCGCGCGCGACATAGATCAGCGCCGATTCGGCCACTGCGGCCTGGGCGGCGAGCAGTTCGACGGTCAGCAACACCGCCAGCACCAGCGCACCGCCGGCAAAGATCGGCCCGAACAGGCCCATGCCGGCGCGGCCCGTCAGCGCCAGCGCCAGAACGACACCCAATTGCGCGGCACCGACCCAGAAGCTGATCTGGCGGACATGGCCCGCGACCTTGGCGAGATTGCCGGCGGCGAGGTTGGTGGTGAGCACGGGCGCAAGGATGGGATCGAAGCTCGATTTCAGGCGCTGCGGCAGCGAGGCGATCTGCTGCGCGACATAATAGATGCCGACGATTTCGGGGCTGGCGAAGCGGCCGAGAATGAAGATGTCGAGCCGCCGCGCCCCCCATTCGGTGATGTCGGCGCCAGCCAGCGCAAGGTTGCGGCCGACAAGACCGCGCAGCGCCGCGGGTTCGGGGCGCCAGCCGCCGATGAGGCCGAAACTGCCCAGCGCCGGCACCAGCGAGGCCGCAGCCGCTGCCACCATCGACAGCACATAGGCGATGATCATGCCTTCCGGTTTGAGCACCGTGAACGCCAGTGCCAGCGCAGCGATGCTGAGCACCCAGGGTTCGACAAGCGACCGTGCCCGCACCGTGGCGGCGATATCGTGGCGGAAGGCGAGGCCAGCGAGGCAGATGTCCGAAATGACGATGGCGATGATGATCAGCGGGAACAGCCGGCCCCAGCCTTGGATTTCGCCCGCCGGAAACACGATCTGCGGCACGGCAATCAGCAGCGCCGCGCCGCCCAGTGCCGCGAGAAGCGACAGCAGCAGCGCATCGTAAAGGGCATGAGACTGGCCCCCTGGTCCTTCGCGCCGGGCCATATCCTCCGCCAGCCCGCGCTTCAGCCCCAGCGTGGCCAGCATTGCGACCAGCTCGACGACCATCGTCGCATAGGCGAAGCGGCCAAGGGCTTCGGCGCCATAGAGCCGCCCGGCGATGAACAGAAAGGGGAAGCGTGCCGCCAGCCGCAGCACATAGCCGATGAAGCTGGTTCGCCCCCCCCGTGCCAGTTCGGCGGTCTCGGCGCTCGGATCGCCAGCGTTGCTAGGCGCCGACATGCACCCGCCGGTAGCGGCCATGGAGGTAGAGCAACGATTCGCGCTCCGGCGCGAGGCCGTAGCGCCGGATGCGGCCGACAACGATGCGATGATCGCCGCCATCATGATCGGCGTGAAGATCGCAGGCGAAAGCGGCCTTGGCCGCGGCGAGCACGGGCAGGCCGTCCCAATCGAGCCAGTCGGCATCGGCGAAGCGATCGATGCCCTTTTGCGTGAAGCGATCGGCAACGGCCTGCCCATCGATATCGAGAATATTGACGGCAAAGCGCCCGCTGCTGCGGATCAGCGGCAGTGCCGAAGCGCCATTGGCCGGACAGAACAGCAGCAGCGGCGGATCGAGCGACACCGAGGTGAAGCTGTTGGCGGTCAGGCCGGTGCGGGTGCCATCCTCGGTGCAACCGGTGATGACCGTCACACCGGTGGCAAAGCAACCGAAGGCATCGCGCAGATGCCGCGATTCGAAAGGAGGCGAAGCAAGATTCATGGGTCGCACCCCTATGGCATGCACTGCAGGATGGCTAGGGTGCGGTGCAGCGGCAGCGCGACGACACGTCGAAGCAGGGCGGCATCTTCTGTAAATCCGATTCAATTACTGCACATTCGCGTCTAGGGTCGCGCGATGGCAAAACAGCATCTCTATCTTGTCGACGGTTCGGGTTATATTTTCCGCGCCTATCACCGGCTGCCGCCGCTGACCGACCCCGAGGGGACACCCGTCGGTGCGGTTTATGGCTTCACGGCGATGTTGTGGAAGCTGATCACCGAGCTCGCCAATGCCGAGGCCCCGACCCATCTGGCGGTGATCTTCGATGCCGGCAGCCATACGTTTCGCAATGACATGTATGCCGGCTACAAGGCGCACCGGCCGCCGCCGCCCGAAGATCTGGTGCCGCAATTTCCGCTGATCCGCGATGCCGTGCGCGCCTTCAGCGTGCCGTGCATCGAGCAGGATGGAGTCGAGGCCGATGACATCATCGCCAGCTATGCACTGGCGGCGCTGAGGGCCGATTTCAATGTCACCATCGTCTCGTCCGACAAGGACCTGATGCAGCTTATCCAGCCGGGAATCGATTGCCTCGACACGATGAAGAACCAGCGCATCGACCGCGCCGAGGTGATCGAGAAATTCGGCGTGCCTCCCGAAAAGGTCGGCGAGGTGCTGGCGCTGATGGGGGACACCGCCGACAATGTGCCGGGCGTGCGCGGTGTCGGCCCCAAGACTGCCGCCGAGCTGATCCTCGCCTATGGCGATGTCGAAGGCGTGATTGCCAATATCGACGCGATCAAGAAGCCCAAGCTGCGCGAGACGCTGGCGGCATCGGTGGACGATGCCCGGTTGAGCCGCGAGCTGGTTCGGCTGAAGGACGATCTGCCGCTGGCCGAGCCGCTGGGTGCGCTGACGCTGCGCCACCCGCCGCCCGAGCCGCTGGGCAAGTTCCTCGCCAAGCATGGCTTTCGCGCGCTGTTGTCGAAGCTGGGGCGCGACGCCGAGGCCGCCCATGCGGCGCCCGCCAAGCCCGACCCCGAAGCGGTGCCTTTCGTCCATGCCGATTACGAGACGGTGACCAGCCTTGATCGGCTCGACTGGTGGATCGCCGAGGCGACGCAGCTGGGGGCTGTCGCTGTCGATACCGAGACGACCGGCGTCGACCAGTGCCGTGCCGACCTGATCGGCATCAGCCTGGCCACGGCGCCGGGGCGGGCCTGCTATATCCCGCTCCGCCACCAGTCGGGCGAAGGCCTGCTCGCCGAGCGGGTGCCGCAGCTTGACGAGGCCGCGGTCATCGCCAGGCTCAACCCGCTGTTCGCCGATCCGGGCGTGCTCAAGATCGCGCAGAACCTGAAATACGACATGATCGTTCTGCGCCGCCACGGCGTGCCGGTGCTGGCGCCTTTCGACGATACGATGCTGCTGTCCTATGCGCTCGATGCCGGCCGCTGGAACCATGGCCTCGACGACCTGAGCGAGCGGCATCTGGGGCATACCAATATCGCCTTCAAGGAAGTGACCGGCGGCGGCGCCAAGAAATCTGGGGCCAAGTATGATTTCGCCCAGGTCGACCTGCGCAAGGCCACCGACTATGCCGCCGAGGACGCCGATGCGACGTTGCGGCTGCACGCGCGGTTTCGCGACAGGCTGTGGCGCGAGCAGGTGACGGCAATTTACGAAAGCGTCGACCGGCCGTTGATCCCGGTGGTTGCCGATATGGAGCTGGCCGGGATCCGCGTCGATCGCGCTGCGCTGGTCGGCCTGTCGGCGGCCTATGAGGCCGAGATTTCACGGCTGGAAGGCGAGATCCATCTGCTGGCGGGCGGCCCGTTCACGATCGGCAGCCCCAAGCAGCTGGGCGAAGTGCTGTTCGAGCGCATGGGCCTCAAGGCCGGCAAGAAATCCTCCAAGACCGGCGCCTGGACGACCGATGTCACCGAGCTGGAGCGATTGGCCGGCGATGGCGTCGAGATTGCCGGCAAGGTGCTCGAATGGCGGCAGAATTCGAAGCTCAAATCGACCTATACCGATGCCTTGCAGGCGCAGATCAACCCGGCCACCGACCGCGTCCATACCAATTATGCGCTGGCCGCAACCTCGACCGGGCGGTTGTCGTCGAACGACCCCAATCTCCAGAACATCCCCATCCGCACCGAGCTCGGCCGCCGCATCCGCCATGCCTTTGTGGCAGCGCCCGGCAATGTGCTGATGGCGGCCGATTACAACCAGATCGAGCTTCGCCTCGTTGCCCATATCGCCGATGTGCCCGAATTGAAGGCGGTCTATGCGACAGGCGGCGATGTCCATGCGCTGACGGCGCGCGAGGTGTTCGGCGAGGTGAACCGCGATACCCGCGCCCGCGCCAAGACGATCAATTTCTCGATCATCTACGGCATTTCGGCGTTCGGGCTGGCGCAGCGGCTCGGCATCGATCGCGGCGAGGCGGCGCGCTATATCGAGCTGTATTTCAGTCGCTTTCCGGGCATTCGCAATTACATGGCCGAAACCATCGCCACGGCGAAGGAACAGGGGTTCGTGTCGACGCTGTTCGGCCGTAAATGCCATGTGCCGCTGATCTTTTCGAAAAACCAGGGCGAGCGCCAGTTCGCCGAGCGCGCCGCGGTCAATGCCCGGGTGCAGGGCACCGCTGCCGATATCGTCAAGCGCGCCATGATCGCGATGCCGGGGGCGCTGGCCGCTGCCGGGCTGGGGGCGACGCGGATGCTGCTGCAAGTCCATGACGAGCTGGTGCTCGAAGTGCCCGAGGGCGATGTGGCGGCCGCAACAGCGGTGGTGCGCGACGTGATGGCCAATGCCCACCGCCCGCTGATCGAACTTTCGGTGCCGCTGGGTGTTGAAATCGGCACCGGGATGAGCTGGGGGGACGCGCATTGAGCACGGCTGGCGACACTCCCGGCGGCACACCCGGGCGAGACGCCAGGAGCGCCTGGACCTTTCGCCAGACACTGGCGGTGATGGCGGCCATCGGGGCGGCCGTGGTTGCCTGGCAGTTGACGCAACTGCTGCTGCTGATCTTTGCCAGCATGCTGGTTGCGGTGATGATTCATGATTTCGCCCGAGCGATGATGCGCTGGGCGAAATTGCCGTTTTATGGCGCGCTGATCCTCGCCGTGCTGGTGCCGTTGCTGGGGCTGATCGTCATCTTCGGGCTGTTCGGCACGATCATGTATTCGCAGTTCACCGATCTGGCGCAGACGCTGCCGGCGCAGATCAAGGAACTCACCGCCTGGCTGAAATCATCGGCGCCGGGGCGCGAGGCGCTGGCGGCGGCCGATACCTATGCCCCCACGATGGATTCGGTCATGGGCTTTGCCCAGACGGCGCTGAGCAATGTCGGCGCCGCCTTGTCGGGCGTTGCCATCGTGGTGGTGGCAGGTGTCTATCTGGCGGCGCAACCGATGCTCTATGTGGAGGGCGTCGTCGCGCTGATGTCCCCTGAACGCGCAGCTCGGACGCGCCGGAGCTTCGAGGCCATCCATCTCGCGCTGACATCCTGGCTGAAGGCGCAGGCGGTGGGGATGGCCTTTGTTGCGGTGGGCACCAGCATCGGGCTCAGCGTGATCGGCATTCCATCGGGCCTGGCGCTCGGCCTTGTCGCCGGGCTGTGCGAGTTCGTTCCTTATCTGGGGGTCATTCTCGTCAGCGTGCCCGCCGTGCTGATCGGCTTCGGCATCGATGTGCAGACAGGCTGGCTGACGGTGGCGGTGCTGGTCGTTGTCCAGCAGTTGCAGGGTAATGTCGTGACGCCGCTGGCGCAGCGGCAACTTGCCGACCTGCCACCGGCGCTGACCATCTTCAGCCTGATTGCGTTCGGCCTGTTGTGCGGGCCGATGGGGGTCGTGCTGGCGGTGCCGCTGACGGTGGTGGCGCTGACACTGGCCAAGGTTGGCTATGCGCCGGCGCCATTGCCTTTGGCAGACCCTGGCGTAGAATTGGAGGATGGACATCCACCTGCCCTTCCGTCGTCCGACACAAGGCCAACTGGCACTGGCTGAAGCCCTGCCGGCGGCATCGCAGCGCCCGGCGTCCACCGTTACGAGCACCATCCCGGCAAGTGCCTATACCTGCCCCGAACGCTTCGCGCGCGAACAGGCGCGGCTTTTCCACGGCCATCCGGTCGTTTTGGCGCCGTCGGCGCTGCTGCCGGGGCCGAACAGCAGCGTGACCCATGATGGCTTCGGCATCCCGCTGCTGATTGCCCGCGACGGCAAGGGCGTGGCGCGGGTGTTCCTCAATGTCTGCCGGCATCGCGGCACCCGGCTGGTCGAAGGGTGCGACGTCGCCCATGGCCCGGCGCTGGTCTGCCCCTATCACGCCTGGAGCTATGGCACCGATGGCCGGCTGAAGGGCCTGCCGCGCGCCGAGACCTTCGAAGGCCTCGACAAGACGACCCGCGGCCTTGTCGAGATGCCGAGTGTCGAGGCCGGCGGGCTTATCTGGGCCGGGCTCGACCGGACCCGGCACTATGATTTCAGCCTTGCCGAAGGGCCGCTTGCGGCCGATTTCGACGCGCTCGATTTCGGTGGCCAGTATCTTTATGCCCGCGCCACGCATGAGGTCGCTGCCAACTGGAAGCTGATCATGGATGCGTTCAGCGAAAGCTACCATGTCGTCCGCCTGCACGCCGCGACCATCGCACCCTTCTTCCAGGATGGCGTGACCAATGGCGATCTGATCGGGCCGCACAGCCGCGCGCTGGTGGCACGGCTGGCGGCGCTGGAAGGCAATATCGATTTCGAGAACATGGCCGAGCTGCGCCGCACCATGACCTTTGCCTATACGCTGCTGCCGGCCACCGTGATTGTCGCCTCGCCCGATTACATCAACGTCATGACGCTGATGCCGCGCGCCGTCGACCGCACCATCGTCGATGATTTCATGCTGATCCCGGCAGCGCCGGCAACACCCAAGGCCGAGCATCATTGGGCAAAAAGCTGGAACCTGCTCGACCAGGGGGTGTTTGCCGGCGAGGATTTCCGCGCCGCAGCGCTTGGCCAGCAAGGGCTGTCGTCAGGGGCGGTCGACCATGTCCTGCTCGGCGGGCTCGAACAGGGTATCAAGCGCTTCCACGACAGTGTCGAGGCCCTGATCGTCTGACACCGGACGAGGCTTCGGCACGTTCGCTGGCACCCTTGTAACAATTTGCTGCCATGCTGCGGCGCAGCGAAACATGTGCTATTGCCAGTGCGTTATCGCTTCATCGCCCGCCCTGCCCCCCCGAACCCGGAGTTTGCCCGTTGCGCCTCGAAGTCTGTTCCCGTCTGGCGTTCGAATTTCCCCAACCGACTGAAACCATTGCTGCCATCCAGGCCGCGCACGCCCCGGGACAGTTCATCGAGCATGAATCGCTGGTGCTGCCAGCCGGCGTCCGGCTTGGCGAATCGAGCGATCCGGTCAGTGGTGCCCGGCTGCTCCGGGGGTGCCTTTCGGGCAGTGTCGAGATCGAATATCGCGCCACCATCCGCGTCTCGCCGCGGCGCACCCTGCCGCCCAACCTGACCGTGGCACCCTGGTCGCAACTGCCGGTGGCCGTGCTGCCCTATCTGCTGCCCAGCCGCTTCTGCCCTGTCGACCAGTTCCTGCGCTTTTCATCGCGGGAGTTCGGCCATGTCACGCCGGGTGGTGCTCGCGTGCTGGCCATGCTCGACTGGCTGTACAGCAATGTCGATTATGTCCACGGCGTCTCCAACCCCAGCACCGATGCTGCCAACACCTTCATCGATCGCGCCGGGGTGTGCCGCGACTTCACCCACCTCGGCCTGACCCTGTGCCGCGCGGCGGGCGTGCCGGCCCGCGCTGTCGCTGCTTATGCCCATGCCCTCGACCCGCCCGATTTCCATGCCGTGTTCGAGGTCTTTCTCGATGGCGGCTGGTGGCTTGTCGATCCGACCCGGCTGGCGCCCGTTGCCGGCATGGTGCGCATTGCCCATGGCCGCGACGCCGCCGATATCGCCTTTCTGACGACAGCCGGCGCCGTGCAACAGACGGCGATGATGGTCAGCGTCGTCGATCTGGACCAGCCGCCACTTGATAAAGCGCGTTACAATCCTAACACAGTAGAGGAAGCCGCAGCGACCTGATAAAAGGTGCGGACACAGGAGTGGAAGGATCAACATGGCTGATGTGGCGCCGACCGAAACCGCGATCAAGCTCGAGCCGCCGCTGGCGGTGGCGGCAGTCGCCCCGGCCAAGGCCGCTGGCCTTGTGCCACTGAAGGACGACCAGAAAACCGCCCTCGACGCGCGAGTCGATGCCTTTATCGACGAGCTGGTTGCGACCGACGCCGCCAGCCCTGATTTCGGCCGCAAGGTCGATGCGCTGGCCAATCTTGGCGCCCGCGAGATCGCCACGGCCGCCGGCCAGTCCAACCGCTTCCTCGAGCGCCCGGCGCGCGCCATGAACAAGGAAGACGGGATCGGCGCCGATCTCGTCAAGCTGCGCGGCATCGTCGAGGACCTCGACCCCGGCAAGCGCGGCAAGATGGTGCAAGGGCGCAAGCTGTTCGGAATCATCCCGATCGGCGGCGGCAAGCTGCGTAACTATTTCGACAGCTACCAGTCGGCCCAGGGCAATATCAGCGCCATTCTCAACAGCCTCAAGAACGGCAAGGATGAGCTGTTGAAGGACAATATCGCCGTCGAGGACGAGCGGGCCAAGCTGTGGGAGGCGATGGGCAAGCTCGAGCAGATGGTCCATATGTCGAAGAGCCTCGACGCCAAGCTCGAGGACAAGGCGGCCGAGCTCGACGTGTCGGACCCGGCCAAGGCCAAGGCCATCCGCGAGACGGCGCTGTTCTATGTCCGCCAGCGCACCACCGATCTGCTCACCCAGCTTGCCGTGTCGGTGCAGGGCTATCTGGCGCTCGATCTGGTCAAGAAGAACAATGTCGAGCTGATGAAGGGTGTCGATCGCGCCTCGACGACAACGGTCGCTGCGCTGCGCACCGCCGTCACTGTTGCCGAAGCGATGACCAACCAGCGGCTGGTGCTGGCACAGATCACCGAGCTGAACACCACGACCGCCGGCATCATCGATTCAACGGGCGAATTGCTGCGTACCAGCACCGCGACGATCCACGAGCAGGCCGCCGGCAGCACCATCCCCGTCGAGACGCTCCAGCGTGCCTTCCAGAATGTCTATCAGACGATGGACGCGATCGACACCTACAAGCTGAAGGCGCTCGATGCGATGAAGACAACCGTCGACACGCTGTCGGTCGAAGTCGAGAAAAGCCGCGGCTATGTCGCGCGCGCACAGGGTCAGGCAACGGCGCAGATCGAAAACCGCGGCGCCTCCCCGCTGGAAGCGCTCAACTGATGGCCGACCCCGGCACGACGATCGATCGCAACGAGGAAAGGCTGGCGCGGCTGGCGGCGGATGAGGCGGCGCATGCGCGGCGCGCCCGCGGCGAGGCGATGCAGCGCGCCCGCAGCCGCCGTGTCCAGCGCCAGGCGCAAAAGGCCGGTGGCCGGGCGCTGCGCGCCGCCAGCGTCGTCGGTGCGATCTTTCTCGGCCTGCTGGTCTGGGGGCTGGTGATCGGGCCCATCGGTACGACCGTGCTGGTGCTCGCCGTGCTGTTCGGTGCCATGGCCGCGATGGCCGCGGCAATCTGGGACGGCCCCGACAATACCCCCGATCTCAGCGTCGATGCCCCGCCGGCAGTGCTGCCCGCCGCAACCGAAGTCTGGCTCGACCGCCAGCGTCGCAACCTGCCGGCGCTGGCAGCACCGCAGGTCGATGCGATCTCGGCCCGGCTGGCTACACTCGAAAGCCAGCTGGCGCGCGTGCCTGCCGGCGACCCCGTGGCCAATGACCTGTCGCGCCTGCTCGGCAAGCACCTGCCCGAACTCGTCGAACGCTACACCCGCATCCCCAGCGAGCAACGCGCCCGGACGATCGAAGCCGATGGCCGCAGCCTCGATGCGACCCTGGTCGAAGGGTTGAAAGCCGTCGAGACCGAACTGGCGCGGGCATCGGACACGCTCGCCGCCGCTGATCGCGACGCGGTGCGGATCCAGGGCAAGTTTCTCGAAGCGCGCTACAAGGACGATGGCGGGCCGGTCGGCTGAGAGCCTCCGGCGGTTGGGGCCGGCGGCCCCAAACCCCTTTTCAAATTAACTTTTGCGCCAACGTTGGTAGGTTCGCGCCGATCGATATGGGGTCCGGGGCCGTCGGCCCCGGCCGCCGGAGGCCCGTTTCCGTAACCCGAGTGCGAGCGATCCTAGCTGCAGTTGACGTCCCCGCTCCCCGAGGTCCGCGACGTGCAGCGGGCGCCGCCGGTGATCGTGACATCGCCAGCGCCCGAAATGCGGATATTGGCATTGCCGGACGCGCGGGATGCGATGTTGCCCGAACCGGTGATCGAGATTGCCACATCGGTGCAGGCCAGGCCGGCGAGGCGCATGTCGCCGCTGCCGCTCGTCGAGAATTTGCCGTTGGTGCATTTGCCGCCTGCGGTCAGGTCGCCCGACCCCGAGGTGTGCAGCGTGACTGCCGCGCTGTCGATCGCGGTGATCGCGAGGTCGCCCGAGCCTGATGAACTGGCAGAGAAGGCGGCGCCAGTGCCGCGATCGGCCGTGATGTCGCCCGAGCCGCTGCCATGAACGCCAACCAGCGCCGGCATGGTGATGGCAATGCGCACGACATCGCCCTTGCCCCACGACCAGTTGCTGCCGCGCTTGTGGTCGATCTTCAGCGTTGTGCCGTCGACGCGGATGTCGAGCCTGTCGAGGCGTTCCCGGGGCCCGGTGGCGACGACGGAAGCCGTCTTGCCCGTGGTGATGGTGAGATCCTCGGACCCCGAAGCGAGCACCTTGTCGAAGCCGCTTGCCGGGAAGTTGCGCGTGTCAGCGATCGCAATGGCGCTGGTGGATGCGAGCGCAGCGGCGAGAAAGATGGTCGGCAGACGCATGATCGGCTCCTTTGTGTATTATTTGAATAATACACAAAGGAGCCGAGTGATCAAGCCCTTGCGGCAGCGTTGGCCGTAGCGCCGCTGCTATGCGGCCTTGAGGACCTGTTCGATCTTGAGCTGGGCGGCGGGCTCGTCGATGTTTTCCATCGCGGCGAGTTCGCGTGCGAGCCGGCCGATCGCGGCTTCGTAGATCTGGCGCTCGGAATAGCTCTGCTCGGGCTGGTCCTCGGCGCGGTGAAGATCGCGGACAACTTCGGCGATGGAGACCAGATCACCCGAATTGATCTTGGCTTCATATTCCTGTGCCCGGCGCGACCACATGGTGCGCTTGATGCGGGGCTTGCCCTTCAGCGTCGTCAGCGCTTCGGTGAGAGTCGCCTGGCTCGACAGCTTGCGCATGCCGACGGCTTCGGCCTTGTTTGTGGGAACGCGGAGCGTCATGCGCTCCTTTTCGAAACGCAGCACGAAGAGTTCGAGGACCGAGCCGGCGATTTCGGAGCGTTGCAGCTCCACGACGCGGCCAACACCATGCTTGGGATAAACGACATAGTCACCGACTTCGAAGCCGAGCGGCTTTGCGATTGGCATGGAGTTGCATTCCTTTCATCGGTGCCAGCGCGAACCCGACCCCTCCCTTTGCCAACGCGCGCTGCGCGAGATGGCATCAGGATCAAGCAATCGCGAACTGGGCACCTGCCTGTGCATGACCTTGGCCCGCTGCGCGCCCGCCAGAAAGCGTGCGGCTGAAGGACCGGCGAATGTGGCAGTTTTCACCAACACAATGCCGTCTTTAGCACAAAAAATGTCGTAATTCTACTGGTTCCGCCCATAGGCCGGCATCAGCGTCGCCGTTGCGCTGGAACTGCCGGCCAAATGCCCGCGGTTGGGCCGGGCCCTCAGGCGTTGCCGGGTTCTTCCGAGAAATATTTGTCGAACTTGCCAGCTTCACCCTTGTGGGTGTCGGCATCGGCAGGGGTTTCGCCCTTGATGGTGATGTTGGGCCATTTGGCCGAGAAGGTGGCGTTCAATTCCATCCACTTGTCGAGGCCGCCTTCGGTGTCGGGCAGGATGGCTTCGGCCGGGCATTCGGGTTCGCAGACACCGCAATCGATGCATTCATTGGGGTTGATGACGACCATGTTCTCGCCCTCGTAGAAGCAATCGACGGGGCACACCTCGACGCAATCCATGTACTTGCACTTGATGCATGCTTCCGTGACGACGTAGGCCATGATGTCTCCCCTTCGGCCGCGCACGGCGACCGTTGATCTGCGCACGCCTGCTAGAACGACGCCGAGCCTGTCGTCAATGGTAGTGTTGCACCGGGGTTTGCGGCGATTGCGCACCCCAGCCGCCAGCGGGCGCCGTGTCGCTGCGCCGGCCGGTCAGATCGGTATAGAGGTGCCGGGCTTCCTCATAGGGTCCGCGCCGATCGGCGATGCCTTCGACCCGGATGATGATGACTTCGTCGCCGCGCGGAAAACTCACCACCGATCCGGCGCGCACCAGTGCCGATGCCCGTTCGATCACCCGCCCATCGATGCGCAATCGTCGGCTTTCACACAGGTCTTGGGCAGCGGAACGTGATTTGGCGAGCCGCGCAAACCACAACCATTTGTCGAGCCGGAGCCCTGTCCCATAGACCAAATGCTACCTTCCTTTCCTCTGTTTCGCTGCCAGGAACGAAACCTCTGCCAGGATTGCAAAAGGCGATCCCGGGGGCGTCCTGACATCGCCTTCCGAAACCGGTTGAAGGGGGTTGCGCCCTTGCGGCCGCCGCTGCCCGCGCCAGGCGAACTGCGCCGTGCCGTCGACGAGCTGCAGCCGATAGCCGAGCGCGCGCATCAGCCGCGCCAGCCCGTCGCGGCTGAGCCCGGCCGAAGCCGCCCAATTGGGATCGGCGCTGAACGGCGCCCGGCCTTCGCGGCGGCCATGAATGGCACGCGCCAGCCGGTCCACCATGTCGATGCGCACCGCCTCGCTGCCGATGCGCCAGAAGCCCGCCGCCTCGATGAAGCCCGGGGGCAGGCCGTCGTCGACGGCCAGGCTGACTCGCCCCGGCACCGGCAGCGGCGGCAACTCGGCCACGTCCATCCAGATCGCCCAGAGCGCCAGCCGCCAGCGCGTCGGCTCGGGCCGCAGCAGCGCGGGGATGAAGACATGCTCGACCCCGAGCCGGACGCCGGCACGGGTGACGGCGGCGCGGTCGGCGCGGGTCAGCGCCTGCACCTGTTCATCGGCTTCGGCGCGGCGCAGCGACCCCAGCCGCTCGATGAGGCGCACGATCAGCCCGCGCGCTACCGGCGACAGCGTATCACGCAGCCCCGCCAGCGCCACCAGCGGCCCCAGTTCGTGCGCCACGGCGGCTGCAAACCAGGCCTCCAGCCGCGCCAGCACGGCCTGGCGATCGACCGCGGTGAGGCTCGACAGTGATCGATCGAGCTCGATCCGCGGCGCCAGCGCATCGCGGCCCTTGCGCAGGGCACCGACGCGAGCACCATTCCACAACAGCCGCGGCGGCATCCGGCCTGAGAAATCGAGCTGGAAGGCCTTGTCGTCGGCAGCGGCAAGCGCCCGGCTGCGCCCCGCCAATTCCTTGACCAGCGCGCGTTCGGCGGCCGCCAGCAACAGACGCTGCTCGCCGGCGCGGGCCAGTGGATCGGCAGTGAAGCGGAAGCCGTCGAGGCGGCCGATAACCTCGCCTTCGACAGCGACGGCGCCATCGGGGTCGATCTCCACCCGCTGGTCCTGACCGCGCGCCTTGAGGTCGCGCAGCAGCACCGCCGTGCGCCGGTCGACGAAGCGCTGGGTGAGCGCGGTGTGCAGCGCATCAGATAGCCGGTCCTCGACTTCGCGGGTGCGCATGGCCCAGTGCGCGCTGTCGGCAAGCCAGTCGGGGCGATGGGCGATATAGGTCCAGGTCCGCGCCCCGGCGATGCGATCGGCGAGGGTTTCGACATCGCCCGACAGCCGGTCGAGATGCGCCAGCTCGCTCGCCACCCAGGCCGCGGGCAGCTTGCCATCGCCTTCGGACAGATGGCGGAAGATGCGCCCGACCAGCCGGGCATGGGTTTCGGCGCCGGTCTTGCGATAATCGGGAAGGCCGCACGCCGCCCAGAGCCGGCCGATGCCGCGCGCGCCGGTGCGGGCATGGGTGCGCTCCATCACCCAGGGCTCGCCGGCGAGGCGCTTGAGCACGGCGACATCGATGGCATCGTCGCTGCGCACCAGCTCGGGCCGCGGCGAGCGCGCGTCGAGCGAAGCGATGAGGCGCGGCACGCTGCCGAGATCGAGCTCGGTATTGCGCCAGACGATCTGGGTCAGCGGCTCGAAGCGATGCTGTTCGAGGCCCTCGATTTCCTCGGGTGTGAAGCTCGCCGCCTCTGCCTGGCCGAGCTGGACGGTGCCGAAGCTGCCATCCTTCTGGAACCGCCCGGCACGGCCGGCAATCTGCGCCATTTCGGACAGCATCAGCCGGCGGTGGCGGCGGCCATCGAACTTGCCCAGCGACGCAAAGGCGACATGGGCGATATCCATGTTGAGGCCCATGCCGATCGCATCGGTGGCAACAAGATAATCGACCTCGCCCGACTGGTACATCGCCACCTGGGCGTTGCGGGTGCGGGGGGACAGGCTGCCCATCACCACCGCCGCCCCGCCCTTCTGCCGGCGCAGCATTTCGGCCAGCGCATAGACTTCGGCCGCGGTGAAGGCGACGATCGCGCAACGCCGCGGCAGGCGCGACAGCTTCTTGGCGCCGGCATAGGCGAGTGTCGAAAAGCGCGGCCGGGTGACGATTTCGGCTTCGGGAATGAGCTTTCGGATCAGGGGCCGCAGCGTTTCCGAGCCCAGGATCATGGTCTCGCCATAGCCGCGGGCGTGGAGCAGGCGATCGGTGAAGACATGGCCGCGTTCCGGATCGGCGGCGACCTGGCCTTCGTCGATGGCGAGAAAGCTTACCTCCCGTTCCAGAGGCATGGCCTCGACCGTGCAGAGGAAATAACGCGCGCCTTCGGGGACGATCTTTTCCTCGCCGGTGATCAACGCGACACTGGCCGCGCCCTTCAGCGCCACCACCTTGTCATAGACTTCGCGGGCCAGCAGCCGCAGCGGGAAGCCAATCATGCCGCTGACATGGCCGCACATGCGCTCGACCGCGAGATGGGTCTTGCCGGTATTGGTCGGCCCCAGCACCGCCGTTACCGGGCCAGCAGGAAGGCGACCGCGCGGGGCCGCATGGCGAGGGCGAAAAGGCGTTGTTGCCGTCACGCGGACTCAACGCGTGGCGGCGGCAAAGGTGCAACCGCCACTGAAGGCAGGAACGAAGTAAGCGACCGGGAACCTGAAAGGTGCATCGCGTCCTTTGCAACCGAGTTGCGTGCCAGAAGCTTGCACAGCGGCATCGGCCTTTCAAGTGAACGTTCAAAGACGGTGATTCGTCGCATCGCAAAGCCTGACAGCCGTTGCGCGATTGACACACATTCTCCGGTTCGTCAGTGATTCCATTGTCTTGAGCATCGGACACATCCGGGGGGATATTGGTGTTTCAGCCACAAATGATCGGCGCCGCCGGGGGGGTCGCAGGCGGCGCCCATGTCGGCACCCCAGCCGGCACCACCGCCGAGTGGCGGCGCCTGCTGCCGCGGGCCAATGACAGCGACGGCCTCGACCTCGCCATTGACCTTGGTGATCGCATCGGCAGCCGCCGCTGGTGGCTCGGGCTAGGCAGCTGTGTCGGCCTGTGCGGCATCGCTGCCGGCCTGGCGCTGCAGGTGGCGCCGCTGACCGGCGGCATCCAGACCGCGCCCAGCCCGGCGGCGCTCGATGCCCAACGCCCCCAGGCGATCGCCCCGCTGGCGCGCGGCGCTGCCACCGGAACGTCCACCCTGCCCAATGCCCGCCTTGTCGAACCCCTTGCCGAAGCGCCCGAACGGCCGCGCGTCGAACTGACCGCCAGCATCGGTCGCCGCGACAGTTTCGAAGCTGCGCTGCGCCGTGCCGGGGTGGGGCGCGACGATATTGCCGATGTGACGCGGCTGTTGCGCCCGGTGGTCAACCCGGCGGGCCTGCCGCGCGGGACCGACATCGATGTGGTGCTCGGCCGCCGCGAAACCCGTTCGGTACCACGCCCGCTCGACTTGATCGGCCTGCGCGCCGCCTTCGACCTGCGCGTCGCGATCAGCCGCCAGGATGGCGCGCTGGTGCTCAAGCGCATTCCCATAAAGGTCGATTCGACACCCATGCGCGTTCAGGGCACCGTTGGCGGCAAGGGTGGCGGCGGTTTGCAGCGTGCGCTTGCGAGCGCCGGCGTGCCGGCAGCGGCCAGTGCCGATGCCATTCGCGCCCTGGGTTATGTCGTCGATTTCCAGCGCGGCGTCGGCAAGCGCGATCGTTTCGACGTCATCGTCGCACAGGATCGTGCCGAAACCGGCGAGGTCCGCTTCGGCAATCTGCTTTATGTCGCGCTCGATCGTGGCAGCAAGGACCGGATTGCCCTCGCCCGCTTCGCGCCCGGCAAGAGCAATGGTGGCGAATTCTATCGCACCAATGGCGAAAGCGCCCGCAAGGGCCTGATGCGAACGCCGGTCAACGGCGCCCGGCTGACGTCGGGTTTCGGCATGCGCTTCCACCCGCTGCTCGCCTATTCGCGGATGCACCAGGGCGTCGATTTCGGCGCGCCTTCGGGATCGCCGATCCTGGCCGCGGCCAGCGGCACGGTGGCCTATGCCGCGCCGCATGGTGGCCATGGCAATTATGTGCGGCTGGTGCACAACAAGGAACTGGCCACAGCCTATGCCCATATGTCGCGCTTTGCCGTCAAACCTGGCCAGCGCGTGTCGCAGGGGCAGGTCATCGGCTATGTCGGCTCCACCGGCATCTCGACGGGGCCGCATCTCCATTATGAAGTCTGGCTGCGCGGCAAGCCTGTCAGCCCGATGCAGCTCAAGTTCATTGGTGGATCGCAGCTCGCTGGCGCTGAACTGACGCGCTTCCGGTCCCAGCTGGCGCGGCTCGAAGGGCTGAAGATTACCGGTACGCCGGCCGCAAAGGCCGCCTGACGGCCATAAATAAGCCGCAGCAGGGCGCCAGATAGGGGGCATCTTCCTCCATGGGTCGCGTCTGCATGCGTATCATCCCCCCAGTCCTGCTGTTATCGGCACTTTTGCCGGCGTTGTTTTCGGCGCTCCCCGCGGCGGCCTTGCAGGCCCCAAAGCGCCAGGTCGCCGGCATCGTCAGCCCGATCTGGGCCGACGAAGCCAGCCGCGACCGGGTCGGCGAAGCAGCGACGGTCATCAAGTTGCTCGGGCTCGGCCCCGGCCAGACGGTGGCCGATATCGGCGCCGGCAGCGGCTATTACACCATGCGCATTTCGCCGGTTGTCGGCCCGCGTGGCCAGGTCATCGCGCAGGACGTGACGGCACGCTATCTCGACGGCCTTCGCCGCCGCGTTCGCCGCGCCGGGCTGCGCAATGTAAGCTTCGTTCTCGGCACGGGCGGCGACCCCAGGCTCAAGCCGGGCAGCGTCGATACCGCGCTGATGATCCACATGTATCACGAAATCGCCCAGCCCTACCCGCTGCTCGGCAAGCTGCGCGCCAGCCTGAAACCCGGCGGCCGCATCGCCATCGTCGATCTCGACCGCGCCAGCGAGGCCCATGGCATGCCCAAGGCCACGCTGGTCTGCGAAGTCCGCTCGGTCGGCTTCGATCTGGTGTCGATCACCGATCTGTCGGCGGGCTATCTGGCCGTGTTCAAGCCCGGCGCGATGCCCGATCCGCAGTCGGTCAAGGCGTGCCGGGGGTGAAACCGTCATCCCGGGCTTGACACGGGACCCAGTTTTTCTCGGCGCCGAACAGTAGAAGCTGGGTCCCGGGTCAAGCCCGGGATGACGATCAGAGTGGGGTTGCGGACCAGCGGGAATAGATTGCGGTGGGCAACAACAGCCCACGCGCCGTCTCGCGGACGGCCATATCGCCCGATTCGATGCGGCCCGCTGGCATGATTTCGGCCATCAAGGCCTCGAGAGCCAGCGCCGAGAGGCGGATGGCATAGACCGTGAGCACCAGAAACGCGGCGTCATCGGCCAGCAATTGCCGGGCCAGCGCCACCAGTTCGGGCAGATCGCGCTCCAATTGCCAGATTTCGCCATCGGGACCGCGGCCATATTTGGGCGGATCGAGCAGAATCCCCTGATATTTGCTGCCCCGCCGCACCTCGCGCCGCATGAATTTGAGCGCATCGTCGATAAGCCAGCGCACCGGCGCCACCCCCAGGCCCGACAGCGTGGCGTTTTCGCGTGCCGCTGCCACGGCCTTCTTGCTGGCATCGACATGGGTGACTTCGGCCCCGGCCTCGGCGGCGATCAACGAACCGACGCCAGTATAGCCGAACATGTTGAGCACGCGGCAGCCCGGCCGGGCAGCGACGGCCTCGCGCATCCAGTCCAATTGCGCCCCCATGTCCGGGAAAAAGCCCAGATGCCGGAAGGGCGTGTTGCTGGCATGGAAGCGCACACGATGGTTTTCTGGCCCTCGGGCCATCGGCCAGCGCGCCGGCACATTGGCAGCGAGGTTCCAGCGGCCACCGCCGTCGTCATCGCTGCCGCCGACGAATTCGCCATCGGCCTGCCAGTCGGCCGATGCCGGCGACCACATCGCCTGGGCTTCGGGGCGGATGAAGCGATAGGGGCCGTAGCGCTCGAGCTTGCGGCCATGGCCCGAATCGAGAAGCGCGTAATCGTCCCAGGGTTCGGTGACGAGGACGTGCAGCGCGCTCACGCGGCGCGGCGCGCTGTCTTGGTAACGCCGATTTCGGCCCGCGCCGGGGCATGGGCGAGCATTGCCGCCCCCGCTGCCCGCGCCGCCTCGACGCTGACCGCCTCGATCCGCGCCACAAGCTCTTCGGCGGCCACGAACCGGCCATGGACGAGCAGGCTGCGCGCCACATAGTCCCCCTGCCCCTGCGGGCTTTCGAGCGCCATCAGCAGCGATGCCACGGCCTGCGCCTTGGCACGCGCCAGTTCGGCCGGCGTAAGCCCTTCGGCAGCGTCGCGGAGCACCTGGTCGATCAGATCGCGGGCGCGGGCGGCATCCTTGCGCGCCGTTGCGGCATGGACGCTCATCAGCCCGCCATCGGCATAGGCGGTGGTGGCAGCGCTGATCGAATAGGCCAGCCCGCGCACTTCGCGAACTTCCTGGAACAATCGCGAGGACATGCCGCCACCAGCCGCGATGGTGAACAGCGCGGCGGCATCATGGTCGGGATCATGATGGCCGGGGGCGGGGTAGCCGCTGGTCAACTGGGTCTGTTCGAAACGCCGCGGATCGGTGAACAGGCCAGGGGCGAAGACGACGGGTTCGGGCGGCGGCGGTGGCGCCTCGCCGCCATCGGGAAAGGCAGTTTCCGCAAGGCGCATCACGGCATCATGATCGACCTTGCCGGCAACGACCAGCGTCAGCCGTGGGTTGCGATAACCCAGCGCCCGCCAGGCGTGGAGATCATCGACGGTCAGACGGCCGAGGCTTTCCTCGTTGCCGAGGATCGAGCGGCCCAGCGCCTGGCCGGGAAACGCCGCCTCCTGCAGATGATCGAAGACGATGTCGTCGGGCGTGTCGCGCGCTTCACCGAGTTCCTGCAGCACGACATCCTTCTCGCGCGCCAGATCCTCGGCGTCGAAGCGCGGATTGCCGACCAGATCGGCGATAATGTCGATGCCCAGCGGCAGGTCGCGCGCCAGCAGCCGGGCGTGGAACACCGTGGTGTCGCGGCTTGTCCAGGCGTTGAGATTGCCGCCGACATCCTCGATTTCCTCGGCAATGGCGCGGGCGCTGCGCTGCCCGGTACCCTTGAAAACCATATGCTCGAACAGATGGGCAAGGCCATTGGCGGCCGGCGCTTCGAAGCGTGCACCGACATCGGCGTGAAGCGCGACGGCAACGGTTTCAACGCCCGGCGTGGCGCAGGTGGCAACGCGCAGGCCATGGGCGGTATGGGCGATGATCGGCGGCTTCATGCGGGCCCCGGCGCGCGCGGCTTCGCCCGGGCGGCGATGAAGGCTTCGATGGCGCCAAGCTCGGCCGGCAGCGTGTCGTAACGCTCCTCGCGGTCGAAGATGCCGCGAGCGCGCAGCGGCAGGCCGGGGCGAACGCCGCAGGCACGCTCCACGGCATCGCGGAACTTGCCCGGGTGCGCCGTTGCCAGCGTGACGACGGGCAAATCCCCGGCGCTGGCGCGTGCCGCTGCAAGGCCGATGGCCGTGTGGGGATCGATGGTTTCGTCACAGGCTTCATGCGCCCAGCGGATGGCGTCTCGCATGGCATCGGCGCCGATGGCGGCACTGTCGAAGATCGCGGCGGCGGCGGCGCTGTGATCGGGCGGAATCGCCATGGCGCGGGTTGCTTCGAAGCCCTGCATCCGCGCTGCCGTGGCGGCACCATCGCGGCCGGCAAGGTCGAACAACAGCCGCTCGAAATTGCTGCTGACCTGAATATCCATGGACGGCGAATCGGTGGGGGTGACACTGCCGGCCGAATAATCGCCTTGCGACAGGGCGCGGTGCAGAATGTCGTTCTGGTTGGTGGCAACGATCAGCCGGTCGATCGGCAGCCCCATGGCGCGCGCCACATGGCCTGCGAAGACATCGCCGAAATTGCCGGTCGGCACCGAAAAGCTGATTCGGGCGTAGGGGGCGCCGAGGCGGACAGCGGCGTAGAAGTAATAGACGATCTGCAACATCAGCCGCGCCCAGTTGATCGAGTTGACCGCCGACAGGTTGAAGCGATTGTTGAAGCTGGCGTCGTTGAACATCGCCTTCACCAGCGCCTGGGCATCGTCGAAATTGCCTTCGATGGCGATGTTGTGGATGTTGGGTGCCAGCACCGTCGTCATCTGGCGGCGCTGGACGTCGGATACCCGGCCCTTGGGGTGGAGCATGAACACCTCGACGCCCGCGCGCCCGGCCAGCGCATCGATCGCGGCCGAACCGGTATCGCCCGACGTGGCCCCGATGATCGTGACATGCCCGCCGGTGCGCCCAAGGAAGGTTTCGAACAGCCGCCCGAGCGCCTGCATCGCCACGTCCTTGAACGCCAGCGTCGGCCCGTGAAACAGCTCGAGCAGCCAGTGGCGCTCGTCGAGCTGGACCAGTGGTGCGATGGCGGCGTGCGAGAAGCTGGCATAGGCCGTCGTCAGGATGCGGCGGAGCTCGTCTTCGGTCAGCGCATCGCCGACGAAGGGGGCACACACGCGTACCGCTGTTTCGACATAGGTCAGGCCGGCGAGTGCCGCGATCTGGTCATGGCTGAACCGCGGCCAGCTTTCGGGCACATAAAGCCCACCATCGCTGGCAAGGCCGGCCAGGGTGACGCCCTGGAAGTCGAGGGACGGCGCGGCGCCGCGGGTGCTGATGTAACGCATGGGGGCCAGCGATTAAGCCGCCGGGGCGGCGGCTGCAAGGACAGCCTAAGGTGCCGGCGCCTCTGGCACCGGTTGGCGACGTCGCAGCCACACGCCATAGACACCGAGCAGCGCCGCCGCGAGCCCGAACCATTGCCCGGCATAGGACAGATGATTGTCCGGCAGGCCACCGGGATCGGGCATCTGCGAAAGCTGCAACGGCGGCACGGCAGTATCGGGAATGAGCATGAAGCGCGGGCGATCGGGCGCGGTGCCATAGGGGCGTTCGATGATCAGCCCCTTGAACACCGTATCGACCGTTACCGGCACGCGGACGGTATCGGGGCGCGGCGTCCAGCCTGCCACCGCGACGATGTCGGGCGATTTGCGATTGGGCCGGCATGACACCAGCACCAGAAAGCCCGAATCGCCGCGCGCACTGCTGCCGCCGCGAAGATCATAGGGCAGAACCGTGCCCGGCGAGCAGGGCATTTCGGCGCGGCGATACTGGATGCTCTGGGTGCCCTGCATCGCTGCGGAAAACTCGCCCGGTGACACTGGCGGCAGCCGCGGCGCGGCTTCGAGTTGGCGGATGAGCCCCTGTTTCCATTCGAGGCGCTCCAACTGCCAGACCCCGAGGCTGGCGAGGGTGGCGGCCATGGCAAGGACGATGATCGTCGGGACGATGGGGATGCGTCTCATTGCCGACCCTCCCCTGCCGAGTGGCGAAATTCCAGTGCTGCCAGCAGCCCCTTGGCAAAGCGGCTGAGCGCCAGCGTCAGACCGAGCGCCAGTGGCCCCCACAGCAGGACATGGACATACCAGGGCGGCGACTGGCTGAGTTCAAGCCACACGGCCAGAACGACGGTGATGGCGCCGACAATGAGGACCAGAAAGCTGGCAGCACCGTCGCCGACGTTGAAAATGCCGAAATCGAGCCGACAGACATTACAGCCGGGAGCAAACCGCAGGACCCCGCCGAAGAGCCTGCCCTTGCCGCAACGCGGGCAGGCGCCGGTCAGCGCAACCAGAAGCGGCGCGGGGACTGGGAAGGCGTCAACCAAAAGCCGACTTGGAAACCGCGGCGCCGAACTGCGAGCCCCAGACATAGATGGAGATGAACAGGAACAGCCAGACGACGTCGACGAAATGCCAGTACCAGGCTGCCGCTTCGAAGCCGAAATGCTGCGTGGCGGTGAAGTGCCCCTTGTAGGCGCGGGCGAGGCAGACAATCAGGAAGATCGTGCCGACGACGACGTGAAAGCCGTGAAAGCCGGTCGCCATGTAGAAAACCGAGCCATAGACGTTGCCACCGAAAGCGAATTCGGCGTGCTGATATTCATAGGCCTGCACGGCACTGAAAATCAGCCCCAGGGCAATCGTCAGCCACAGCCCCTGCTTCAGCCCCTGCCGGTCGCCGTGGATGAGCGAATGGTGCGCCCAGGTGACGGTGGTTCCCGACAGCAGCAGGATGACGGTGTTGATCAACGGAAAGACGAAGGGATCGAGAAGCTCGACGCCTGTCGGTGGCCAGACACCGGCAATGCCTTCGTGCATGCTGGGGAACAGCGCCGCGTTGAAATAGGCCCAGAACCAGGCAACGAAGAACATAACTTCGGAAGCGATGAACAGGATCATCCCATAGCGATGGTGAAGCTGCACAACCGGGGTGTGATCGCCGGCGTTGGCTTCATTAACGACGCTCGACCACCAGAAGTAGAACGAAGCGCTGACCGAGGCGAGGCCGAGAAAGAACACCGGCGTGCCCCAGGTGCTCTTGTGCATCCAGCCGATGGCGCCGGCGGCCAGGACAAGCAAGGCGGTCGACATCAGGATCGGCCAGGGCGACGGATTCAGGATGTGATAATCGTGGGTCTTGCCGGCGGCCATCGTGGTTTCAGCCTTTGTTGCTCGGATATGGAAGTGCTGCGGCGCTTACCGGCTTTGGCGCCGGCGTGTCCACAGGATAGAAGGTGTAGCTCAGGGTGATTTCGTCAATCTTTTTGGCATCGGGATCGTCGAGGATGGCCGGATCGATGAAATAGGTGACCGGCATCTGCACGGTCTCGCCGCCGGCAAGGGTCTGTTCGGTAAAGCAGAAGCATTCGATCTTGCGGAAATAGGCCCCCGCCACATCGGGCGACACGTTGAACACGGCACGGCCCGTTGTCGGGCCCGCGGCAAGATTGGTCGCCGTGTAATAGCCAAGGCGCTTTTCGCCGATCTTGATCTCGGTCTCGCGATCGATCGGCGTGAATTTCCAGGCCATGCCCGGCGCGGTGTTGGAATCGAACCTGATCTTGATGGTACGACCGCCGAGTGCGCGCATCACGTCGGCGCTGGGCAAGGCGGTGGCTTCGGCGCGGCCGGTGGTGCCGCCGAAGCCGGTGACCTGGCAGAACAGCCGATACAGGGGCACGCTGGCATAGGCGAGGCCGATCATGCCGAGTGCCAGTACCGCCGCCAGAATGGCAGTGCGGCGCTTGGCGCGGTGAAGAGCGACGTCGGTCATTTCAACAGCGCCGGATCATTGGCTGGCGGCGCGGCCGTTGTCGACGTGGCGGCTTCGTTGCGCAGCCCCGGTTGCATCTTGGCAACGGTAATGCCGAAGAACAGCACGACGAGCAGGACAAGCACGATGCCCAGCGCAAGGTTGCGCGAGCGCCGCTTGGCGGCAAAGGCCTCGCGCTCGGCAGGTGTCCAGGCCGCGGTGCTGTCGGCGCTCATGTGAGGAACAATCGGTCGGCAACCAGCGCACCGAACAGGCACGCCAGGTACAACAGGCTGAATTTGAATAGCTGCTTTTCGGCAAGCATTTCCCTGGGCAGCGTTACGCGGCTGCGCGCCACCTTGATGGCAAGCGCCATGAAGATGGCACCAAGCGCCAGCGCCGTGCCGCCATAGACCCAACCCGTCAGGCCGAGCAATGCCGGGGCGACGCTGACCGGCACCAGCAGCGCCGAATAGACAAGGATCTGGCTGCGGGTATGAGCAAAGCCATTGGTCACCGGCAACATCGGCACGCCGGCCTTGGAATAATCCGCCTCCATGAACAGCGCGAGCGCCCAGAAGTGCGGCGGCGTCCACAGGAAGATGATCGCGAACAACAGCCAGGGCAGCAGCGACGTGTCACCGGTGACGGCCGCCCAGCCGACGATGACCGGAAAGGCACCGGCAGCACCGCCGATGACGATGTTCTGCGGCGTCCGGCGCTTCAGCCAGACAGTATAGACGATGACATAGAACAGGATCGACACGGCGAGCCACAGTGCCGCGACCCAGTTGACGGCAATCCCCATGATCGCCACCGACCCGACGGCCAGTGCCACGGCGAAGTTGAAGGCTTCGTCTGCCTGCATCTTGCCAGCCGGAAGCGGGCGGTTGGCCGTGCGCTTCATCAGCGCGTCGATATCGGCCTCATACCATTGGTTGAGTGCGCCGGCGGCACCCGCGGCGACTGCCACGCACAGAATGGCCGTGAAGCCGAGGAAAGGGTGGATCGTGCCGGGGGCCGCGACCATGGCGCAGGCGGCGGTGAACACCACCAAGGTCATCACTCGCGGCTTCAGCAGCGCGAAATAATCGCGCCATTCGGCAAAGGCCGTCGGCGGCGCCGATGGTGATGACCGCTGGGCAATGGGTCGGTTCATGTCAATTCAACTTCCCCCCTCCCGGTGAGGAAGGGGCTGGGATGGGCCTTACAAACCCGGGAACGCGCGGGAGCGGCACGCCGCTCCCGCCATTTCACTTGATGATCGGCAGGGTTTCGAACTGGTGGAACGGCGGCGGCGACGACAGCGTCCATTCGAGAGTCGTTGCACCTTCGCCCCAATAGTTGCCGGCCACGCGCTTCTTCGACGACAGGCTGACCACCAGGTTGAGGAAGAAGAACAGCATGCCGACACCCATGATCGCGTAACCGATGCTCGAGATGTTGTTCCAATATTCGAACTCGGCCGGGTAATCGGGGACGCGACGCGGCATGGCCTGCTGCCCGAGATAGTGCATCGGGAAGAACATGACGTTGACGCCGACGAAGAACACCCAGAAGTGCAGCTTGCCGAGGAGTTCGTTGTACGGCTTGCCGGTCATCTTGCCGAACCAATAGTAGAAGCCGGCAAAGATCGCGAACACGGCGCCCAGCGACAGCACGTAGTGGAAGTGCGCCACAACGTAATAGCTGTTGTGGAAGTAGGTATCGAGACCGGCGTTCGACAGCATCACACCCGTGACACCACCGACGGTGAACATGAAGATGAAGCCGATCGCCCAGAGCATCGGTGTCTCGAAGCTCATCGAACCGCCCCACATCGTCGCGATCCACGAGAACACCTTGATGCCGGTGGGCACCGCAATGATCATGGTTGCGGCGGTGAAGTACATCTTGGTGTTCACGTCGAGACCCGAGGTGAACATGTGATGGGCCCAGACGAGGAAGCCGATGAAGCCAATGGCGACCATCGCATAGGCCATGCCGAGGTAACCGAACACCGGCTTCTTCGAGAAGGTACTGACGATCTGCGAGATCATGCCGAAACCGGGCAGGATGAGGATGTAGACTTCCGGGTGGCCGAAGAACCAGAACAGATGCTGGTAAAGCAGCGGATCACCGCCGCCATCGGCCGTGAAGAAGTGCGTGCCGAAATTGCGATCGGTGAGCAACATGGTGATGGCACCAGCGAGAACCGGCAGCGACAGCAGCAACAGGAACGCGGTGACCAGAACCGACCAGACGAACAGCGGCATCTTGTGCAGCGTCATGCCGGGTGCACGCATGTTGAGAATGGTCGTGATGAAGTTGATCGCGCCCAGAATCGAGGACGCACCGGCGATATGGAGCGACAGGATCGCCATGTCGACCGCCGGCCCCGGATGGCCCGAGGTCGACAGCGGCGCATAGATTGTCCAGCCGGTGCCGACGCCGTTGAAACCGGCAGGGCCCTCGACGAACATCGAGCCGACGAGAAGGGCGAATGAAGGCACCAGCAGCCAGAACGACACATTGTTCATGCGCGGGAAGGCCATGTCCGGCGCCCCGATCATGATCGGCACGAACCAGTTGCCGAAGCCGCCGATCATCGCCGGCATGACGGTGAAGAACACCATGATCAGGCCATGGGCGGTGATGAAGACGTTCCAGAGATGATAGGATTTGTCGAGATTACCTTCGGTGAACCAGGTCAGATACTGGATGCCGGGAGCAGCCAGTTCGAGCCGCATGATCCCTGAAATCGCGCCGCCGATGGTACCGGCGATGATCGCGAAGATCAGGTAAAGGGTCCCGATATCCTTGTGATTGGTCGAGAACAGCCAGCGCTGGGCGAAGCTGAGCGTGTGATCATGATGATCGTCATGCGCAAGATCGGCGGAGCCGGCGACAACGCTGGGGTTTGCCATTTTTCTATCCCTCGACGTCAGGCAGCCGGAGCTGCGACAGGCGCAGCGGCGGCAATGGGGGCAACGGGGGCCGGCACGGGCGCAGCGGCAACGGCGGCTTCGGGCGGGGTGATGCCGTTCTCCTTCTGGCGTTCGGCGACCCATTGCGCAAAACGTTCGCGGGAAACCACCTCAACGGCGATCGGCATGAAGGCGTGGCGCGTGCCACAAAGCTGGTAGCACTGGCCGAAATAGACACCTGGGCGGTCGGCCTTGAACCAGGTTTCATTGATCCGGCCCGGCACGGCGTCCATCTGCACCCAGAATGCCGGCATCATGAACGCATGGATGACGTCGGCCGCGGTGGTGATGACCCGCACCGTCGCGCCGACAGGCAGCACGATGCGATTATCGACATCGAGCAGGTTGGGCGAGCCACGCTTGGCCGATTCGGCTTCGTCGAGCATCACCGAATCGAAGCTGAAGCCGCCCTGGTCGGGATATTCATATTCCCAATACCATTGATGGCCTGTCGCCTTGATGGTGATGTCTGCCTTGGGCGGGCTATACTGGTTGGCGAGAAGGCGGAACGACGGGACCGCGATCCAGACCAGGATCAGCACCGGTACCAGTGTCCAGGCGACTTCGATCGCCGTGTTATGGCTGGTCTTCGACGCCACCGGGTTTGCCTTGGCGCGGAAACGGACGATCGTGACCACCAGCAGGATGAGCACGAAGACCGACACGACGATCATCACCGGGTTGAGGACGCCATGGACCATCGTCTGGGCCTCGTTGCCGATCTCAGTAACGGATGGCTGGAGATCGATGCCCCGATCGACCGGGCGGCCAAACACCTTGTCGGCGGCGAGATAGTCCGGAGTCGCCGTCGGCACTTCGGCCGTCGTCACAACCGGAACCGGCGCGGCAAGCGGCGCATCGGTCTGCGCGACCGCCGGCAGTGGCGACATCGCGATCATCATTGGTAACAGCAAGCGCGAAAACAGGCGCATCATGGCCCCATGTATCAAACCGCCGGAAAGGTCCGGCAATCAATGGCGCCCTATGACGCGATGCAGCGCAGGGGGCAAGCGGGTGCGTTGTCGCGGGGCGGTGTTTTTAGGGTACTCGCCCTGCCCGAACTAGGCCCGCAGATCGGCGAAAACGGCTTCCTGCTTGGCCATTTGCGCTTTCACGGCGTTGGGCACGTCATCGCCTTGCAGCATGCCGGCGTTCCACACCGCCACATATTCGAGGCCCTGCTCGATCGTCTGGCTGCGGCCTTCGTTGAGAACCTGCTTAATGCCGGTGATGACGAGCGGCGATTTGGACGCGATCGTGCGCGCCATGGCGTCTGCAGCAGCCAGCGCCGCCTGATGGTCGGCAGCGACACTGTTGACGAAGCCATGCGCCTTGGCCTCGGCGGCCGGGAAGCGCCGGCCGGTATAGGCAAGCTCGCGCACCAGGCCCTGGGGCAGGAGGTAGGGGATTCGCTGCAAGGTGCCGACATCGGCGACAATGGCGATATTGACTTCCTGGATGGTGAAATAGGCGTCTTCGGTACAGATCCGCATGTCGCAGGCGGTGATGAAATCGACACCGCCGCCAATGCAGGCGCCCTGCACCACTGCAATCACCGGCACCCGGCAGCGATCGACGACATTGAAGGTTTCCTGCATTTCCTTGACGTGACGGCGGAATGATTCGCGCGCCCGGCCGGGGTCGCTGGGGGTGCTGTTGAGGCCAGAGGCTGCCATGCCGAGATCGAGGCCTGCGGTGAAATGCTTGCCCGTCGATGCGATGATCACGGCACGGACCGACGGCTCGGCATCGATGCTGTTGAAAACGTCGATCAGCTCGGTCCAGAATGCCTTATTCATGGTGTTGAGTTCGTGCGGCCGATTGAGCGTGACCCGGGCGATCGCGCCATCGATCCGGTAGTCGAGTGTCGTCAGTTCCATCCGGCTTCCCCTTGGGCTATGCGGGTGACGATGACCAGATTCACCGTCAACGGCAATCCTGTCCATTTCAAGATGCCGCCCGAAACGCCGCTGCTCTGGGCGTTGCGCGACGCGTCCAATCTGACGGGGACCAAATTCGGTTGCGGCGCCGGGCTGTGCGGTGCGTGCACCGTTCATGTTGATGGCGTTGCCCAGCGCAGCTGCCAGGTGCCGATCGGCAGCATCGAAGGCAGCTTCGTCGTCACCATCGAGGGGTTGAGCGACGATCGCTCCCATCCGGTGCAGGCGGCATGGATTGCCGAACAGGTGCCGCAATGCGGCTTTTGCCAATCGGGGATGATCATGGCGGTTGCTGCCCTGCTCAAGACCAACCCCAAGCCATCGGATGCCGATATCGATGCCGGCATCACCAACATCTGCCGTTGCGGCACCTATGGCCGTATCCGCAAGGCCATCCACCGCGCCGCGGCGGGCGATGTCGATGCCGGGTTGCCGAGCCCCGAGACAACTGCCGCCGAAGCCGCACGCGTCGCCCCCAGCCTGAAGGCCAGTTCCGGGGTGTGACTGCCTTGCCGGCACCTCGGCCTTTGCGTAGGATTTGGGCGGCACTCAAAAACCGAAGGTGACGATGACGGCTTTTCCATTGACGACGCTGGCGATCCTGCTCGCCTTGCTGATCTATTTCGGGCTTGGCGCCGTCGTCGGCATGGCGCGCGCCAAATATGGCGTGCCGGCACCGCAATCGAGCGGTCATCCCGAATTCGACAAGCGCAACCGCGTCCATATGAACACGCTCGAGCAGCTGATCATGTTCCTGCCTGCGGCGATGTTCGCAGCGCCGGTGCTGGGTGACGCGATCACGGCGATCATCGCGCTTACGTGGTCGGTCGGGCGGCTGCTCTATGCCCGCAGCTATTATGTCGATCCTGCCAAGCGCAGCCTTGGCTTTGCGCTCACCTTCCTGCCCACCCTCGTGCTGATCATCGCCGCCGCCTGGGGCGCGGTGCAGGCGCTGTGATCCCCGATAGCCCCGGGCCGGGGCAGGAAAGCGTCTGGGATTACCCGCGACCACCCCGGCTGGAGGCATCGAGCCGCCATGTGCGGATCGTCCATGGCGGCAAGGTGATCGCCGATAGCCGGCGGGCGCTGCGGCTGCTCGAAACAAGCCACCCGCCAAGCTGGTACATCCCGCCCGCCGATCTCGACATGACGCTGTTGCGGTCCGCCACCGGCGGGTCGTTCTGCGAATGGAAGGGCCATGCCGTCTATTGGGATGTCGTCGCAGGCGGCGCGGTACTGTCCGGTGTCGGCTGGAGCTATCCGCAACCGACCCCGGGCTTTGCGGCCCTGAAGGACCATATCGCCTTTTACGCAGCGCCTTTCGATAGCGTTCTGATCGATGATGCGCCGGTAAGGCCGCAGCCGGGTGGCTTTTACGGCGGCTGGATCACGGCCGATGTCGCTGGGCCCTTCAAGGGCGTACCGGGGAGCCAGTTCTGGTAGCGCCTCTCGATCAGAACGGGATCAGCGTATAGCCCTGCATGCCCAGCATTGCATGGGCGCTCGATGCCGAGATGGCCATCTTCACCCCCGGCAATAGTTCGGATTTGGCGATTCCCTGCGCGACTGCGCTTTGGCCGCAAATGTAGAAATTGACCTGATGGGCCAATAACTTCTCGACAAGAGCGGCGGTCGCATTGGCCTTGCCGTCGGTTCGCGCGGCATAGGCCGCCGGCTTGAGCAGATCGATGATCGCCTTGCCGTGGACGACATAGGCAATGTTGATGTTCTTTGCGGGCACGCCGGCTTCGACATGGCCATTGATGAAACGTGGCGCGGTTTCGAAGGCGCGGTTGACGCTGCCCGGCGTTGCCTGGGCGGTGACGTCATAGGTCACCTTGAAGACGGCCTCCGCCGGCAGCGGCATGTCGCTTTCGATCGTGGCGATCGGCGCCACATCGGGAAACACCGGGCCGGGGTGCATCGCCGGTACCTGCGCCGCAGCGGGCGCAGCGAGGCAGAGAGCGAGAAGAACAGCGCGCATCAGGCCGCCTTGGGCATCTTGCCGAGGACCGCTTCGGCTTCGGCCATGATCCGCCGGACGATTTCGCCGGCTGGCAGGATGTCGCTGATGCCGCCGCCGCCCTGGCCGGCCGCAAGGCACTGGGTTTCGGGGATGACGTCCATGACCCCGGCGATCGGCCCGAGCCGGTTGAGCTGAACCGATTCGGCCACTTGCGCCGAAAACGGCTTGGCGTCGCGATTGTCGAAATCGCGGTTGCTGTCGTTGACGATGGCGCGCAACGTCTTGCCGGTGAACACCTTGCTGATGACGGTGTCGCTCTCGCTCATCTTGACGATGGCGTCCTTGTAAGGCTGGCCGGCATGGGCCTCCTCGCTGGCGATGAAGCGCGTGCCCATCCAGACGCCGGCGCAGCCGAAGGCCAGTGCCGCCGCCAGGCCGCGACCATCGAACAGCCCGCCCGCTGCGATGACCGGGATATCGACCGCATCGACGCACTGCGGCCACAGCGCCACGCTCGCCACCGATCCGGTATGGCCGCCGCCTTCGGTGCCTTGCGCGATGATGACGTCGCAGCCTGCTTCGGCGGCCTTGATCGCATGGCGGACATTGCCGGCCATGCACATCACGATCACACCCGCCTGCTTGAGCTCGGTCACGATTGCCACCGGAACCCCGAGCCCGGCGATGAAGGCCTTGGCGCCGCCCTTGATGATGACATCGACACTGGCGGTGAGCGATTCGGGCTGGGCGGTGAGCAGATCGACGCCGTAAGGCTTGTCGGTCAGATCACGCACCCGGGCCATCTGCTCGGCAATGCCGCGGGGGCTGATGCCCGCCATGCCGAGCGAGCCGAAGCCACCGGCGGCCGAAACCGCGGCACAGACTTCGGCGTAGGAAACACCGCCCATGCCGGCGAGCAGGACGGGGTGCTCGACACCGAGCATGTCGCAGATGGGCGTATGGATGGTCATTCAGCGGCCTCCGCAGCGCCCCAGCCGATGATCGCCTTGGTTTCAAGGAAATCGGTGAAGGCGTGGTCGCCCCATTCGCGGCCGTTGCCCGACTGTTTGTAGCCGCCGAAGGGCGCCATCATGTCGCCGGCCGCCTGGTTGATGTTGACCTGGCCGGTGCGAAGCTGGCGGGCCACCTGGCGGGCGTGCTCGGGTTCGCCGGAGATATAGCCGGCAAGGCCATAGACAGTGTCGTTGGCGATCGCGACCGCCTGTTCCTCGCTCTGATAGGGCAGCATCGCCAGCACCGGGCCGAAGATTTCCTCGCGGGCGATGGTCATGTCGTTCGACACATCGGCAAAGATCGTCGGGCGAACATAATAGCCCTTGTCGAGACCTTCCGGTCGCCCGGTGCCGCCGGTGACCAGCGTTGCGCCTTCGTCGATGCCCTTCTGGATCAGGCCCTGGATCTTGGTCCATTGGGTTTCGGAGACCACCGGGCCCATCGCCGCATTGCCATCGGGGCTTCCCACGGTGGTTGCTTCGGCAGCGGCCTTGGCGATGGCCTTGGCGGCTTCCATCTTGGCGGCCGGTACCAGCATCCGCGTCGGCGCGTTGCATGACTGGCCCGAGTTCATCATCACCGATTTGACGCCGCCGCCGACAGCCTTTTCGAGATCGGCATCGTCGAGGATGATGTTCGGCGACTTGCCGCCAAGCTCCTGGTGGACGCGCTTGACGGTGGGGGCGGCGCTCTTGGCGACTTCCACCCCGGCGCGGGTGCTGCCGGTGAAACTCACCATGTCGACTTCCGGGTGGCTGCTGAGCGCGGCGCCGACGGTCGGGCCATCGCCGTTGACAAGGTTGAAGACGCCCGCCGGAACGCCGGCCGCGTGCATCACCTCGGCCCAGAGGATGGCCGAGAACGGCGCGATTTCGGACGGCTTGAGCACCATCGTGCAGCCGGTGGCGATGGCGGGCACGACCTTGCAAGCGATCTGGTTGATCGGCCAGTTCCAGGGCGTGATGAAGGCACAGACACCGATCGGTTCATGGGTGACCAGCGTGGTGCCGCGCAGCTTTTCGAACTCGTAATTCTTCAGCACCTCGATGCCGGTCATCAGATGGCCGACGCCGATGGCGGCCTGCGCCTGCATCGCCAGCCAGCCCGGCGCGCCCATCTCCTCGGTGATTGCTGCTGCAATTTCGGCGAAACGTTCCTGATATTTGGCAAGGATGTTCTGCAGCAGCTCGACCCGATCGGCGCGGCTGGTGGCGCTGTACGCGGGAAACGCCTTGCGCGCCGCCATCACGGCGCGGTCGGCATCCTTGGCGCTGCCCATCGAAATCACGCCGGCAACGGCTTCGGTCGCCGGGTTGATGACATCGAGCCGCGCCGGGGTTGCCGGATCGACCCAGGCACCATCGATATAGAATTTCAGATATTCACGCATGGTGACGCACTCCCAAGGCTGGTTTTCGTCTTTCTAGCACGTGCAGCCGCTGCTGCACCCTGTCGTTTTCGGCTAGCATCGGCGCCGTTTCCGACTAGCCGGCGACCTCGATCATGCTGCTGTCGCCGCTATCGGGTTCGGCGCGCTGGCGCCAGGCGGCCCAGTCGAAGCGCCAGGCCCGCTCGTGAAAGAAAAAGGCCACGGCGTTGATGCACGGTTCGATGATCGCGATGCCGCCGGCAATCCGCCACGAACCTGTCATCGCATAGGCGACACTGAAGCCGATCGTCAGATGGATCGTCAGATAGGTCAGGGTCTTGGCAATTTCAGTCCGGACGTTCTGGCGCATGGCTGCCTCATCGCCAGCGACAATTGCAAGCGTGGGTAAAGAACCGCCAACGCAAGCTTGTGGTTGCCTTCATCGAGAAAATCGATGTGGCGGCCGGTCAGGGCTTTGCAAGCACCATCATCGCCGCCGCCGTCATGGCCTCGACACCGGTGGCGATGGTCGGCGCCGGATCGGGCGCCCAGCCGCTGTTGTGAAGCGACGGGATCGCCGGCCCGCCCTTTTGCGCTGCATCCCATTTGTCCTGCGGCACGCCGCCGAGCCAGAAGATTACCGAGGGCGCACCCGCCTCAAGCCCGAAATACTGGAAATCCTCCGATGCCATCGACGGATCGAGATCGATCACCCGCGCCTTGCCGAATTTGGCGTCGAAGGTCGCGCGCACCCGTGCGGCCAGCGCCGGATCGTTGAGCGTCGGCTGGCCGATGGGCGTAGTGCGAATCACCGGCATCAGGGCGTCGGGGATGCCGGCCGCCTGGGCCTCGCCCTTCGCCACCCGGGCGATACCATCGAGCAGCCGTTGCTGCTGCGCCGCATCATAGCTGCGGATGGTCAATTGCAGCGCCACATCATCGGGGATGATGTTGTAGCGTGTGCCGCCGTGGATGCTGCCGACGGTGATGACCGCCGGCTGGAACGGATCATTCTCGCGCGAAATCAGCGTCTGAACACCCGTCACGATACGCGCCGCAAGGGCCACCGGGTCTTTCGTCGATGCCGGATAGGCGCCATGGCCACCGACACCCCTGACCGTCATGTCCATCGAGCTCGAGATCGACAATGCCCGCCCGGGTGGCACGCTGACGGTACCGGCCGGGATGCGGCTGTCGTCGTGCAGGGCAAGGGCGAAATCGGGCTTGGGAAAGCGCGTCAGCAAGCCATCCTTGAGCATTGCCTCGGCGCCGCCAAGTCCCTCTTCGGCGGGCTGACCGATCATCACCAGCGTTCCCGACCATTGGCCGCGCCCCGCTGCCATGGCGCGTGCGACCCCTGTCCAGACACTCATGTGGATGTCATGGCCGCAGGCGTGCATCACCGGCTGCTCGGCGCCGCCCTTGTACGCCCCGAGCGCCGTGCTGGCATAGGGCAGCCCCGTGCTTTCCTTGACGGGCAGGCCGTCCATATCGGCACGCACTAAAAGCACCGGGCCAGGGCCGTTAACCAACACGGCGACCACGCCGGTACCCCCCACCTTTTCGGTGACGGTGAAACCGGCGCTGCGCGCCTCGGCCGCCAGGATCGCGGCGGATCGCGTTTCCTGAAAGGCAAGCTCGGGGTGGCTGTGAAGATCCTTGTAAAGCGCAACGAGATCGCCGCCGGGCTTCGGAAGCGGCGTCTGGGGCGCAGCCGCAACGGGTGCCGAGCCCAGCAGGAGAGCGGCGGCGGCAAGGGTGCGGTGGTTCTTCATGCCAGCCACGGTAGCCGCGTTGGCGTGGCCAGCGCAACGCCGGCGCGCAGGCACCGGTTCGGCTGGTTCGGCGCCGGGCTGGCGGCGCTGCTCGCCGCGGCGCCCGTGGCTGCCCAGATCACCCTGCCGGTGCCGGGGGGCAACCCGCAGTCGATCGATTTCGCCACGGATCCGTTGCTTGTCTCGCTCGCCGCCAGCGCTGGCGATGCCGATTTCAATGCTGCCATTGCCGCTGCCGTTGCCGGCCATCCCGCCCAGCGTGAAGCCGCTGCGGCAACCGATGTCAGTCGCGCCGAGCGCCGCGAGCAGCGCGCTGCGCTGTTCCCCGTGCTATCGGCCGGAATCAGCGGCAGCCAATCATTGGCGCGAGACTTCGCCGACACCAGTGCCGCCGTGGAGCGCCTGCTGCCACGCGGTCGCGCCGACGCGACGCTGGGCGCCGACCAGCTGCTGTTCGACTTCGGCGCCAGCGCCGGGCGCATCGCCGGCGCTTCGGCCCGGGTTCAGGCCGCCGCCGCCGACGCCGATCGCAGCGCCGCAGCAACGGCCCTGGCAGCGACCACCAGCTGGTACCAGGTGCTTGCCTTTCAGACGCTCACCGAGCTGGCCGATGGCCTTGTTGTCCGCCACCGCAGCATCGTCGCCGACACCGGCACGCGGGTCGCCGCCGGCATTGGCGCCGGCGGCGACATCATCCGCGCCGAAGCCGGCCTTGCCGATGCCATCGGCGCGGCGGGCGCCAGTGCGCGCAGCCTTGCCAGTGCCCGCGCCCGGTTCCACGAGCTGTTCGGCCGTGACGCGCCCCGGCACCCGCCGCGCCCGGCGATCGACAGCGTCCCAATCGGGAGCGCCGTGGCGGCCGTCGAAGCGGCCGGGAACACGCCCGAGGTCCGCGTCGCCACCGCCGCCGCCGAGGCCGCCCAGGCCGAAGCCCGCGCCGCGCGCAGCGACGCCCTGCCCCGCATAACCGCCGGTGTTGCCGCGACGCGCTTCAACCTGTTCGGCCCCGGCCCCAATTACGATGTGCGCGGCCAGGTCGTGCTGCGCCAGTCGCTTTCCACCGGTGGCGCCGAAGCGGCGCGCAGCGCCGCGGCGGCTGCCCGTGCGCGTGCTGCCGAAGCCGCTGCCGATCGCGTCCGCGCCGAAGCCGGGCGCGATGCCGAAGGCGCTTTCGCCGATGCCGCCATTCTCGATTCGAACGTCACGGCGCTCGCCGATGCCTATCGCGCCAACCGCCGCAACCGCGACGTCATGGCCGAACAATTCCGCCTGTCACGCGGCGACCTGATCGACCTGCTGCGCACCGAGGAAGCGCTGTTCGGTGCCGCTCGCGCGCTGGTTCTGGGCAGCATCGAGCGCGATCTTGCCCGGTACACGCTGCTGGCCCGCACCGGCGGCCTGCTTCGCCACTTCGCCATCGTCACCGGAAACTGAAGGCCTTCCCATGTCCGCACACCCCGACCATGCGATGTTCCGAAGCGCTCGATCCGAAATCGCGCAACCCGACATGCCGCTTCCACTGGCGCGGCCGCTGGTGCCGCCGGGGCGCGGGGACTGGCTCCGTGCGCCCTTGTGGGCAAATCGCGGCCTGTTCGCCCAGGTGGCGGTGGCAGCGGTTCTGATCAATCTCTTCGCCATTGCATCGGCGCTGTTCTCGATGACGGTCTACAACAAGATCGTCCCCAACAATGCCACCCAGTCGCTGCTGGCGCTGGTCATCGGCATCGGGATCGTGATTGCCTTCGATTTCGTGCTGCGCTCGCTGCGCAGCACGTTCGTCGACATCGCCGGGTTGAACATCGATCGGGTGATCGGCGAAGCGCTGTTCGACCGGTTGCTCGGCATGAAGCTGATCGACCGGCGCGGCGCCAACGGTGCCTTTGCCGGCCTGTTGCGCGAGTTTGAGACGCTGCGCGAATTCTTTGCGTCGGCAACGCTGCTTGCCATTGTCGATGTGCCGTTCGTGCTCCTCTATGTTGCCGGAATCGCGATCATCGCGCCGCCGCTGGTGGTCGTGCCGCTGCTCGCCATACCGGTCGTCATCGCCGTCGCCGCGGGCGCGCAGCCATTGCTGGGCCGGCTGGCGCAGGCCGGGCTCGGCGAAGCGCTGAACAAGCAGGCCATTGTCGTCGAAACCATCGGCGGGCTCGAAACCGTCAAGACCAGCCTGGCGGGGCCCTTGCTGATGCGGCGCTGGCGCAATGCCGTCGCCCATCACGCCACCATCGCGCTTCGCCAGCGCCAGCTCGCCGCCGTCACCGTCAATGTGGCCGCGGCGATGCAGACGATCACCTATGTCGCGACGCTGACGCTGGGCGTGGCACTGATGGTCGATGACCGGGTTTCGATGGGGGCGCTGGTCGCGGCTTCCATGCTCGCCAGTCGGGCCGTCGCACCGCTTGGCCAGATCGCGGCCCTGCTCGGCCGCCTGTCGGCAACGATGTCGTCGTACCGGGCGCTCGATACGGTGATGACGACAGCTGGCGAGGGTGGCCACGCCGCCCCCCTGCGCCGGCCGCAGCTCGCTGGCCGCATTGCCTTTCGCAATGTCAGCTTCCGCTATCCCGGCAGCCCGGTCCGCGCCCTCGACAATGTCAGTTTCGAGATCGAGCCCGGCGAGCGCGTGGCGATCATCGGTCGGGTGGGCTCGGGCAAATCGACGATCGCCCGGCTGATCCTGGGGCTTTATGCGCCCGAAGACGGTGCCGTGGTCATCGATGATGCCGATGTTCGCCAGCTTCACCCCGACGATCTGCGGACCAACATCGGTTCGGTGCTTCAGGATATCGTGCTGCTGTCGGGCACGATTCGCGACAATATCGCACTGGGGGACCCCGACCTCGATGATGCCGATGTGTTGCGCGCTGCGCGGCTTTCGGGGGCGCATGATTTCATCGGCGCGCTGTCGGGGGGGTATGACGTCAACCTTGCCGATCGCGGCGAAGGGCTTTCGGGCGGCCAGCGCCAGTCGATTGCCGTGGCGCGCGCCCTTGTCCGGCCGCGCGCCATCCTGGTTTTCGATGAAGCGACCAGCGCGATGGATGCGGAGGCCGAAACCGCGCTGATCGGGCGGCTCGAGGCCGAGCTCGCCGGCGCCACGCTGGTGATGGTCACCCACCGCCAGTCGATGCTCAGGCTCGCCACCCGGGTCATCATGATCGATGGCGGGCGGATCGTGGCACAAGGCCCGCGCGATGCCGTGCTGCAATCGCTTGCCGCTGTTTGAGGAGCGCGACCATGCCCGAATTGACCCTGAACGCGGCCGATCGCGGCAGCGAGACCCTCACCGCCAGCGCGACCTCGCGCCTGCTGCTCTGGTCGATCACCGGCTTCACGACGGTGATGATCGGCTGGTCGTGCGTGGCGGAAGTCAACGAAACCGCGACCGCTGCGGGTCGGGTCGTGCCGCAACGCCCGTTGCAGGTGATCAGCAACCCGGAAGGCGGCGTGGTCGCCGGGATTTTTGCCCGCGCTGGCGACCGTGTGGCGGCCGGACACGTGTTGTTGCGCCTCGATCCGGGTGCCGCCGCTGCCGATTTCGGCCGTAGCGACGCCGCGACCAACGCGCTTTCCGCCCGCATCCTGCGGCTCGAAGCCCAGGCAGCCGGACGGGCGCCGGTGTTTCCCGACGCGCTTCGAACGGCAGCCCCCGGCGCCGTCGCGGCCGAACAGGCGCTGTGGCAGGCACAGGCGCGCGATACGGCAAACGCCGATTCCGGAAGTCGCGCCCGGCTGGACGGCGCCGTCCGGGCGCTTGCCGAAGCCGAGGCCGCCGCCATGGCCGCCACCGAGGTACGTGCCCAGTCGGCCCGTGAAGCGGCAATGATGGCGCCGCTTGTCGAAAAGGGCATCGAACCGCGGCTGACGCTCGATCGCGCCCGATCGGCGCTGGTGCAGGCCGATGCCGGTCTTGCGGGGGCGTCGCAGGCGGTCGCGCGTGCCCGGGCAGTGGTGGCCGAGGCGCGCGCCGGCGCGGCGGCAGCCGAAGGGCACCGACGCGCCGAAGCCAGCAGTGACCTGGCCGCCGCCCGCGCCCAGCTTGCCGAACAGCAGGCGACGTTGCCGGCACTGCGGCGGCGCGTCGAACGGGCCGACGTGCGCAGCCCCGTCGCCGGGACGGTCCAGCGCGTGCTTGTCGGCACGATCGGCAGCGCCATTGCCCCGGGGGCCGCCCTTGTCGAAGTCGTTCCCGCCGAAGGGGCGCTCGCCGTGGCTGCCCGGGTTCGGCCGCGCGACATCGGCATGGTCCATCTTGGCCAGTCCGCAACCGTCAAGGTCACCGCCTATGATTCGAGTGTCTATGGCAGCCTGGCGGGCCGGGTGGTGCGCATCTCCCCTGATGCGGTGGTTGATGACCGCGGCGGCGAGGGCTGGTACGAAGTGCGCATCGAAACCCCGGCGCGCAGCCTTGAAGGCCCCGGCGGCCGCAAGGTTGCGATCGGCGCGGGGATGGTCACCGAGGTCAACCTGCTCGGCGCGCCGCGCACGGTGCTGTCCTATCTGCTGGGGCCCGTCGCACGCTTGACGGCCGATGCCTTTCGGGAACCTTGAGACTCAGCCGCCCGACGGCCCGCGCGCGGCATCGGCATCGGACAGGACCTGCCACGCCGCCTGAACCGCCCGGAAACGCGCGGCGGCTTCCGGGGCCGTGCCCGCAACATCGGGGTGGCTCGCCTTGGCGGCGTTGCGCCACGCCGTCTTGACCGTCGTCATGTCGGCATCGGTCTCGCAGCCGAGCACAGCAAGGGCATCGAGTTCGGCACGGCTGCGGCTGCCATCGCCGGCGCCGCCCCATTCCCAATGCGCCGACCGGCGGTATTGAGTCTGGGCGGCCTCATCGGCCTCGCGCGCCGCGGCGTCAGCGGCCGAAAGCCCGGCAAAATAATCCCAATTGGCGTTATATTCAGCCGCATGGGCGGCACAGAAATACCAGCGCTCGGGGCGGTTGGCGGCCTTGGGCGCCGGGCAATTGCCAGGGTTGGTGCAGCCATGGCGGTCGCACAGACGCACCTCGACCGCGGCACCGCCACTGCCATAGGGGCGCCAGCGCGGAAACCCCCAGTCGTCGGTGCGGCGCGATCTGGCCATCAGCGTGTCAGGATGCTCGACGGCGCTGCACGGCCGGCGATGCCACCGATCCGCACTGCCATTGCCAATCTCGCCGGTGTCACAGCCTGTCTCCTTGTCGTTCAATCAATAGCCGGTCGCGGGCATTGCGGCGAGTCCCACGGGGCAGTTTGCCGCAAAACTTGGCCGTAGCGGGATTGCGGCGATAGCGGCAAGGTGATGCCATGCTGGGGCTTCTCGCTGCGCGCCGTTTCGGGCCATTGTTCGCGACCCAGTTCCTCGGCGCCTTCAACGACAATCTGTTCAAGACGGCGTTGATCTTCCTCGTCGCCTTTCACTTGCAGGCTAGCGACGCCGTTGCGGCGGCAACGCTGGCAACTGTGGCGTCGGGGGTGTTCATCGTGCCCTTCGTGCTGTTTTCGGGGCTTGCCGGCGAGATTGCCGATGCCCGCGACAAGGCGGCAATCGCGCGCGGCGTCAAGGTTGCCGAGATTGCCTTCATGGCGCTGGGCGCCGTTGCGCTGGCCGTTGAATCGGTGCCGCTGGCGCTCGGCGTGATCTTTTTGATGGGTGTGCATTCGACCATCTTCGGCCCGGTGAAATATGCCATCCTGCCCCAGCACCTGCGCGCCGGCGAACTGCTTGCCGGCACCGGGCTGGTGGAAGGCGCCACGTTCGTCGCGATCCTGCTCGGCCAGATCGCCGGCGGCCTGTTGCCTACCGGGTGGGTCGGGCCTGCGGCGATCGTCGTGGCCGTGCTCGGCTGGCTGGCGTCGCGCTTCATCCCGCCGGCCCCGCCGGCGAGCGTGGTGATGATCGACTGGAACCCGGTCACTGCCAGCCGCCGCGCCCTTGCCGAAGCCTTTGGCAGCCGCGAGCTGGCCATCGCCACCCTTTGCATTTCCTGGTTCTGGGCGCTGGGGGCTGTCTATACCAGCCAGTTCGTGCCGCTGGCACGCAACAATCTCGGTGGCAGCGAGGGTGTGGCGACGTTGTTCCTCGCCGCCTTTTCGGTGGGCGTCGCGGTTGGATCCGCGGGCGTCGGCCGCTTGCTTGGCGGGCGGGTTTCGACACGCCTTTCACCCTGGGCCGGGCTGGTGATGGCGCTTGCCGGGCTCGACCTGTGGTTTGGCACGCGGGCCATGGCGGGCGGGGCGGGCGATGTCATGGCCTTTCTGGCGGATTGGCGCGGCTGGCGCCTGCTCGGCGACCTGCTTGTCCTTGCCATTGCCGGCGGGGTGTTCTCGGTGCCGCTTTATGGCGTCCTGCAAACGGCAACCAGGCCTTCCAGCCGTGCCAGCGCGATCGCCGCCAACAATATCGTCAATGCCGGCTTTCAGGTTGCCGCCGTGCTCGGCATCGGCGTTGCCATCGGGAAAGGAGTGTCCGTGCCGACAGCGCTGCTCGCGGCCGGCCTGACGGTGGTGCTGCTTGTCCCGCTGCTGCGCATGCTGCCACGCTGACAGCTGCGGGCAGGCCAATTGTTACCGCGTCGGCCACGTTGACAGTCATTGCCGCCTTGGCTACCCGCTGCCCCCGCTTGAACAGGCTGTTGCAAGGTCGATGCAGCGCACCTGCGATCGATCGAAGCGGCGACACATCGGGCACGCCCCATCGACAGGGGACGGCTCGTCGAATGGCCAGATTGAAGGATTGTGGGTTTGAAAGCGGTTATTTTGGCGGGCGGTCTCGGCACCCGCATTTCGGAAGAAACGCATCTCAAGCCGAAACCGATGGTCGAAATCGGTGTCAAGCCGATCCTCTGGCACATCATGAAAATCTATGCGCAGCACGGCATCAATGATTTCATAATCTGCTGCGGCTACAAGGGCTATATCATCAAGGAATATTTCGCCAATTATTTCCTGCACATGTCGAATGTGACCTTCGACATGTCTAACAATACAACCCAGATCCACAACCACAGCGCCGACCCTTGGAAGGTCACCCTCGTCGATACCGGCGATGAAACCATGACCGGCGGTCGGTTGAAGCGGGTTGCCGATTACCTCCAGGACGAGCAGGATTTCTGCTTCACCTATGGCGACGGCGTTGCCGACATCGACATTACCGCCCTTGTCGATTTTCATCGCCAGCACGGCAAGCTGGCGACCGTAACTGCCGTCCAGCCGCCGGGACGCTATGGGGCGCTCGACATGGACGGCGCGACGGTGCGCGGCTTCGCTGAAAAGCCGCGCGGCGACGGCAGCTGGATTAACGGTGGCTTTTTCGTGCTGTCGCCCAAATGTCTCGATTACATAACCGATGATGCAACTACCTGGGAAGCCGAACCGCTGGTTGAAATTGCCGCCGCCGGCCAGTTGCAGGCCTTTCGCCACAACGGTTTCTGGCAGCCGATGGACACGCTACGCGACAAGAACCAGCTCGAGGCGCTCTGGGCTTCGGGCCAGGCGCCGTGGAAGTGCTGGGCGTGACAGCGGGTTTCTGGGCGGGCAAATCGGTTTTCCTGACCGGTCATACCGGGTTCAAGGGCGGCTGGCTGGCACTATGGCTGGCATCGAAGGGGGCCCATGTTCATGGTTTCTCGCTCGCCCCGCCAACCGAGCCATCGCTTTTCACGGTCGCCGGAATCGAATCGTTGCTGGCAAGCCACACGATTAGCGACATTCGGGACGCAGCGGGGCTGACCCGTGCGCTGGCGGCCTCGGCACCCGAAATCGTCTTCCACCTTGCCGCCCAGCCGCTTGTCCGCCGTTCCTATGCCGAGCCCGTGGAAACCTTTGCCACCAATGTCATGGGCACGATCAATCTGCTCGAGGCGGTGCGCAGCGCGGCATCGGTGCGGGCTGTCGTCAACATCACGACCGACAAATGCTATGCCAACAACGAATGGCTGTGGCCTTATCGTGAAGGCGAGGCGCTTGGCGGCCACGACCCCTATTCGGCGAGCAAGGCAGCGGCCGAAATCGTCACCGCGGCGATGCGCACGTCGTTCCTCGCTTCAGCGGGCGTGAGGGTCGCGACGGCGCGGGCAGGCAATGTCATCGGCGGCGGGGATTGGGCCGACGATCGCCTGCTCCCCGATTTCTTCCGCAGCGTCGGCGCCGGCACGTCGCTCGCCGTGCGCTATCCCTACGCGACACGGCCATGGCAGCATGTTCTTGAACCGCTTGCCGGCTATCTGGCGCTTGCCGAGCGCCTGGTGACCAACCCCGATGGCATGGACAATGCCTGGAACTTCGGCCCCGCCGACGGTGATGCGCGGCCGGTCGAATGGCTGCTGACTCGGCTGTGCGCCAGGATGCCCGGCGCCCAATGGCACGCCACGGGTGGTGAAAAGCTTCACGAAGCCGGCTTTCTCAAGCTCGACAGCAGCCGCGCCCGGCACCTTCTCGGTTGGGCGCCGCGCTGGGATCTCGATGCCGCGCTGGCGGCCACCGTCGACTGGCACCGCGAGTGGCTGGCGGGCGCCGACATGGCCGCCGTCTGCCGCGCCCAGATCGCCGCCTACGAGGCCGGCTGACCGCCATGTCACGCTTTACCCTGGGGCAAACGCCGTTCGCCGGCGTCGTTACCGTTGACCGGCAGCGGGTCGGCGATGCCCGCGGCTTTCTCAGCCGGCTCTTCTGTGCCGAGGAACTAGCAGCGGCAGGGTTCACCCTGCCGGTGGCGCAGATCAACCACACGCTCACCGAAGCCGCCGGCACGGTTCGGGGCATGCATTTCCAGTACCCGCCGGCGGCCGAGGACAAGCTGGTGACGTGCATCCGCGGGGCGGTGTTCGATGTCGCCGTCGATCTGCGCGCCGGTTCGCCGACCTTTCTGCAATGGTATGGTGCCGTGCTTTCGGCTGAAAACCAGCGGGCGCTGATGATCCCCCAAGGCTGTGCCCATGGGTTCCAGGCGCTCGAAGACGGGTGCGAGCTGCTTTACCTGCATTCGCGGCCCTATGCGCCGGCGGCCGAGGCCGGGCTCAACCCCGGCGATCCCCGCCTCGCAATCGCCTGGCCGCTGCCGATTACCGTCATGTCCCCGCGCGACGCGGGCCACCCGCTTGTCGACGCGGGTTTTACTGGAGTTGCCCCATGAAGTGCCGCCATTGCCACGCCGCGGTGACGTTGCGGCTGCTCGATCTCGGATCGTCGCCGCCCTCCAACGCCTATCTGACCCGCGAGACGCTGGCTGAAGCCGAGAAATGGTTTCCGCTGGCGGTCGATGTCTGCACGGCATGCTGGCTGGTGCAGACGCAGGAAAATGCCGCCGAGCTGTTTGACCAGCATTATGCCTATTTCAGCAGTACCTCGACGAGCTGGCTGACGCATGCCGAAGCCTATGTCGAGGCAATGACCGCGCGTTTTGGGCTCGGCGCGGACTCCAACGTCGTCGAAGTCGCCGCCAATGACGGCTATCTTCTGCAATATGTCGCCGAGCGCGGCATTCCCTGCCTCGGAGTCGAGCCCACGACGAGCACCGCCGATGCCGCGCGCGCCAAGGGCATCGCCATCGTCGAGGCATTCTTCGGCGTGGCCGTCGCACAGCAGCTGGTGGCGGACGGCCATGCCGCCGACCTGACCGCTGCCAACAATGTGCTGGCGCACGTTCCCGACATCAACGATTTCGTAGGCGGGTTTGCCGCGATCCTCAAACCGCAGGGCGTTGCCACCTTCGAATTTCCGCATCTGGCGCGGCTGATCGAAGGCGTGCAGTTCGATACCGTCTATCACGAGCATTTTTCCTACCTGTCGCTGCTTGCGGTGTCGAAGATCTTCGCCGCCAATGGCTTGCAGGTATTCGATGTCGAGGAAATCCCGACGCATGGCGGCAGCTTGCGGGTGTTTGCGCAGCGCGCCGACACTGGCATCCGCCCGGTCGAGCCGGCGGTGGCGCGAATTCTCGACGCCGAGATCGCCGCCGGCATGGCGACCCCTGGCTATTACAGTGGCTTTCAGGCGCGCGCCGATGCCATCAAGGACGCCTTGCTGCGCTTTCTCATCGATGCCCGGGCGGCCGGCAAGTCGGTCGGCGCCTATGGCGCGGCTGCCAAGGGCAATACGCTGCTCAATTATGCCGGGGTCCGCCCCGATCTCCTGCCCTGGGTCGTCGATCGCAGCCCTTCGAAAGCTGGAAAATTCATGCCGGGCAGCCGCATTCCGATCGTTTCGGAAGGCCATCTGCGCGAAACACGCCCCGATTACATCCTGATCCTGCCGTGGAATATCGCCGACGAGGTGGTTCACCAGCTCGATTACGCCCGCCAATGGGGCGCGCAGTTCGTGACCGCCGTGCCGGCGATCCACATCCGGTGAAGATTGCCGTCACCGGCGCCAGCGGTTTTGTCGGCCGCCATGTCGTCGCGGCGCTTGCTGGCGAGGCCGGAGTCGCAGTCACGGCATCGTCGCGCCGGCCGATGCCGGTGCCAGCGGGGGTCGATCATGTCGCGCTCGATCTTGCCGACGCCGATACGGCCTGGGCCCGGCTCGGGAGCCCCGATGTCGTCGTGCATCTGGCTTGGGAAGGCCTGCCCAATTATCGCGACCGGCGCCATTTCGAAGTCGAACTGCCGGCGCAATACCGGTTCCTGAAGGGTCTGGTCGAAGCCGGGCTGCCAGCCCTCGTCGTTGCCGGCACCTGTTATGAATATGGCATGGCGAGCGGCTGCCTTGCCGAGGATTTCGACGGGCAACCCACGAACCCCTATGGCTTTGCCAAGCTGATGCTTCTCAAGCAGTTGCAGTTCCTGAAAGGCCAGAAGCCCTTTGCGCTCAGCTGGGCACGGCTGTTCTACATGTGGGGCGACGGCCAGGCGCCGGCGTCGCTCTACCCGTCGCTCGCGGCCGCCGCCGGGCGCGGTGACGCGACGTTTCCGATGTCGGGGGGCGAGCAGTTGCGCGATTTTCTGCCGGTAACCGAAGTTGCCCGGCATCTGGCAACACTGGCGCGCGCCGGCGCCGACACCGGAATCGTCAACATCTGCTCGGGCAAACCCGTTGCCGTCCGCACGCTGGTGGAACGCTGGATTGCCGATAACGGCTGGGCGATCACCCCCGACCTTGGAAAATATCCCTATCCCGATTATGAGCCTATGGCTTTCTGGGGCGACGCGACCAGGCTCGCGACCCTGGGGGCCAGGGCATGACAGGTGGCTAGGCTTCCCCTTCTCAGGCGCAACATCGCTGCCAGTCTCGTGGGCACCGCTTTCGTCACGGTGCTGACGTTCATCGTCACTCCGATCCAGATCGGTATCCTCAGCATCGAGGCCTTCGGCATATTGGGCTTCATCGCCACCTTGCAGATTGCCTTCACCGCTTTTGATTTCGGCCTGTCGGCCACGCTGACGCGGGAACTGGCGGCTGATGATTCGCCAGGCAAGGTCGACAGCAGCCGGCTCGTCGATACGGCATTGACGGTCTATTGGGCCTCTGCGCTGCTTGTCGGCGTGGTGCTTTTCGCACTCGCAGGCCCGATTGCACGGCAGTGGTTTTCGGCCGAAAGCCTTGGCCCCGCCGTCATTCGGGGCAGCTTTCAGGTCGTCGCCGTCTATCTCGCCCTGCGCTGGCCGGTAGCGCTCTACACCGGCCTGCTCGCGGGCTTTCAGCGACTCGGCACGATCAACACGCTTAAGGTGACGATGGTGTCATTGCGACTGGTCGGCGGGATCGCCGTACTGGTCGTATGGCGCACGCTTGAAAGCTATCTGGTCTGGACGAGCATCTCGGCACTCATCGAGGTCGTGGTGTACGATCAGGTATGTCGCCGCGCCTATCCGGGCCTGGGGCGCCGTCCGACGATCGACCGCGACGCGATACGCAAGGTCTGGCGCTTTTCGGTCAGCATGAATGCGTTGGCGGTGCTGGCCGTCATCATCGTGCAGCTCGACCGGTTGTTCGTTTCGAAGATGCTGACGCTTGAAATGCTGGGGCTGTACAATCTCGCCTACACGCTGGCGGCAGGTATTTCGCTCGTCATTGCAGCGGTCAGTTCGGCAGTGCTGCCGGCGATGGCCGCTGCTTTTGGCGGCAGCAACCGGGCGGCGCTGACGGCGCGCTACCTCGATGCCGATCGAATCATGCTGTTCCTCGTCGGCGGCGCCGCGTTCCTTCTCGTCACCCATGGCAGGCTGGTGCTGACGCTCTGGGTCAATGCCGATGTTGCGGGCGGGGCCTATGCCCCGCTGGCGCTTCTGGCGGCCGGCTTCTGGCTGAGCGGGCTCAACGCCAATGTCTATAATGTAGCCGTCGCCGCCGGGCAGCCGGGACAGTTCCTGCGCGTCAATCTGTGGATCGTGGTGCCCTATGCCGCACTGCTCTACCTGCTGATCGGACGATTCGGGCTGGTCGGCGCGGCTGCGTCATGGATTGCGCTCAACCTGGTCTACACGATCATCCTTGTTCCCCATGTGCACAACGGCATTCTCGGGATGGCGCCAACCCGCTGGCTGGCGCAGATCGTGGTGCCGCATCTTGCCATTGGTGCCTTCACCTTTCCAGGTCTGGCCTATGCCGGAGCAGCAAGCGGGTTGACCGGCCAGACTGCGGAAGTCATTGGGTGCCTCATCAGCGGCTTTGCTTATGCAGGGCTTGCCGGCTATTGGTTCTTCGTGCGGCAGCAACCAGGCCACTCCCCCCAGGCGGACAGGCATTGAATACCGTTATGCTTACAGCTGCAGCTTCACCCAAGGCCGGTGCGCCCGTCGATATGCCGCGGTGTCCGGCATGCAGTAATCACGGCGATGCATACATTTCGGCACCGGATTACAACCGCCGGCTTTCGCCGCAGGTTTTTGCGTATTTCGAATGTACCGCCTGCAAGCTGATTTTCTGCGATCCGGTCCCCGATGATCTCGGCGCCTATTACACCGAAGATTATTATGATCTGCCCGCTGATCTAGCGGCACATGGTGCTCGGGCGCGCGCGCTTCAGCAATGGAAGATCGATACCGTTCTTCGCTTCGCGCAAGGCGGCAGGCTCGCCGAAATCGGCCCGGCCTATGGGCTATTCGCGCACCTTGCCAAGGTGGCAGGCTTCGACGTGACCGGTATCGAGATGGATGCGCGCTGCTGTACCTATCTGCGCGATGTCGTCGGCATCACGGCTGTTCAAAGCAACGACGCGGCGGCGGCGCTACCGGCACTCGAACCGTTCGACGTGATCGTTCTCTGGCAAGCCGTGGAACATTTGCCCAATTATCACGACGTGTTGCGCGCCGCTGCGGCACAGCTGAAGCCCGGGGGTGTTCTTATTCTCGATACGCCCAATCCGGCGGCTTTCCAGTTCAAGGTGCTCGGCCGCCGCTGGGTTCACCTCGATGCACCGCGCCACGTCGTTCTCATCCCTGTCGAAACGCTGAAGGCGCAGGCTGAAGCCGCCGGCCTCGAGCCGGTGTGGCTGACAGCGTCGAACATCAGCGCCAATGGCTTCAACGGTTGGGGATGGGCGCACACATTCAAGAATTATTTCGGCGACAATATCCTGGGCTCGGCGGCGCATTTCGGCGGCCGCGTGCTCGGCAAGCTGCTCATCCCGGTCGAACGCACCGGCTGGCGGGGCAGCACCTATACCGCCGTCTTCCGCAAGCGAGCGATACCATGAAGTTTTCGGTGCTGCTGCCGACGCGCAACCGGCTCGAATATCTGCGCTACGCCGTGGAAACGGTGCGACGCCAGGATTATGCCGATTGGGAGATCGTCATCTCCGACAATGATTCGGTCGATGACATTGCCGGTTTCGTGACCGAAATGGACGATCCGCGGATCATTTACCGGCGCACCGCCAGCTTTGTTCCCGTTACCGAGAACTGGAACAATGCACTCGATGCCAGCAGCGGCGATTATGTTGTCATGCTCGGTGATGACGACGGGCTTTTGCCGGGCTATTTTTCGGGGCTGCTGGCAGCAATGGCGGATTTCCCCGACCCCGATTTCATCTATGTCAGCGCGCTGTTCTTTGCCTATCCCGGCGTCATGCCCGATGCGCCCGACGGCTTTTTGCGCGCCGACCGTAACCGCTTCTTTTCAGGCGACGCACCCTATTGGCTCGACAAGGACACGGCGCGCAGCATCGCCCGCGGCTATCTAGATTTTCGCATGCCGGTGGCGTCCAACATGCAGTTTTCGCTGATCAGCCGCCGCGCCATCGATGCGATGCGCGCCAAGGGCGCCTTCTTCCAGTCGCCCTACCCGGATTTCTACGCCACCCCGGCGCTGTTTCTCACCGCACCGAGAATCCTAGTCTATCCGCGGCCCTTCGTCGTCATCGGAATCACGCCCAAATCCTACGGCTTCTTCCATTTCAACAACAAATCGGGTGCCGGGGTCGATTTCCTCAACAACGGCGGTGCCCTGGCCGCCGATGATACAGCGGCGGTGCGCTTGCCCGGGACTTCGTACAACGACAGCTGGTTGCTGGCGATGCAGGCCCTCCATCGCAATTTCTCGGGCGAGCAAGGCATGGCGCCGGCAACAGCGCGCTACCGCTTCCTGCAAATCGTCCATTGCTTCAAGCATCGCTACTATGATCGCAGCATCGACGACGGTGCGATTGCACCGCTGAAGGCGCGAATGACGCTTGGCGAACGGTTGAGCTATGGCGTGGCGATGCCGGTCGGCTTCAGCTTGCTGCGGTTGATCCCGACCGGATTGCGCGAGACACTGGTGTTGCGACTGCGCAAGCTGATCGGGCAGCACGCCATGTCGGATCGGATTGACACCCAGCGATTCGACACTTTGGTCGATGTTTTCAGTCATGTTGAGGCGCAGCGCTAACATGCCTTTGGTAAGTCTGATCATACCCACCCGCGAGCGGGCGCGAACGCTTGTTTCAACCCTGGCGACGGCAGTTGCCGCGACGAGCACAGACCTAGAGATCATCGTTAGCGACAATGTCAGCGGCGACGATACGTGCGCAGTTGTTAACGCCGTCAGCGACCCGCGTGTGCGTTACGTGAACCCGGGCAGCCGGCAGTCGATGTGCGGCAATTACGAGTTCGCACTGGCGGCGGCGCGCGGCGACTATGTCATCATCATCGGCGATGACGACGCGGTGATTCCGGCAACGCTCGACGCGTTGTTGCTGCGGCTCGCGGGGCTTGCCGAACCGCTGATCCACATGTGGCCACTTCACGTCTATGATTGGCCTTCATCAGGCCGCCCTGCCAGCGTCGCCCATCTGGCGCCGGTCATTCCCGCGTCGGAACTCGACCTGAAGGCAAAGGCACGCGATGTGGTGCGAAAGGGCGGGTGGAAATATTACGAGCTGCCTTCGCCCTATCACGCTGCCATCCCGCGTGCCTTTCTCGATGGCATCCGCACCCGTACCGGCCGGGTGTTTCATTCCACCCAGCCCGATGTCTTCACCGCGATGGCGCTGCCGGCCTTTGCCGACCGCGCGATCAATATCGGCGATGCCGTCACGCTCAACGGACGCTCGGCAAAGTCCAACGGGTTGGGCTTCGTCGAAAAGTCGGCGCGCACCAATATCGATCGCTTCATCGCCGAATATGGCGATTATCGTTTTCACCCGTCACTGCCCAAAGGCGTCGCAGCAGCCGCCAACATGATCCCCGATGCGGTGCTGCTCGCCACCGAAATGTTTCCTGAAGTCTATGCCGGCGTCGAATTCGATCATGGGGCGATGTGGGCCTATATCTGCCGGCTCGGCTTCATGTCGCACGCCGAGGTCATCGGTCGCCGGGCCGAGCTGAAGGCAGCGCATGATTTCAGCCTCGCGCGCTTCGTCAGCCTGTCGGCCTTGCACCAGGCCGCGGTCGTGCGCCGCCGGATCCTCAACGCAACGACGCCGCTGGGCAGCCTGTCGGCGGGGGTACCCGACACGATCGAAGCCTTTGTGACGGTGCTGGCGCGCGACCGCGCAGCCACTGCATGAACGCGCTTCCTCGGCCGACCCGCGTCAACACCATGCCGCTTGCAGCGCTGCTCGGCATCGTCATTCTGTTGCCGACGCTGGTCTTCTACACAGGGATCACCTCGTCGCTGGCGCTTGGCGCAACCTTTGCGGGCCTGATCGTCACAGTCGCTGTCGCGGCCTACCCCGTGCCGCTGCGGCGCCCGCTGGCCAGCGCCACCCGATGGACAGTGGTGGCATTGCTGGCCATCACCGTGCACCTGCTTATTGCCGGGCTGGTCCGAACGACCGATTTTCCGCATGCCGTCGCATCCTTTGCACCGCTGTTGATCATGGTGCTCGGCGGTGTGTCGCTCGCGGTCGGCATGCGCGCGGCGCCATCTGCTCAGGTTGCCTCGGCGGTTCGGACGGGCTTCTGGATGCTCGCTGTAATCGCGGTTATGCCTTCGACTGGCCTCGATATCGCGCAAGTCTATGCTGGCTCCGGCTATTATGTGAAACCGGTGTTTCCGTTCACCGAGCCGTCACATCTCGCACTGATTCTGATGCCGTTTCTGCTTTATGTGTCCGTCACTGCACCGATGCGCCGTCGGGTGCTGCTGCTCGGTCTCGGGCTGGCGCTGGTCATCCTGTTGCAAAGCCTTGTTCTGGCCGCCGGCTGGCTGATCGTGGCACTGGTCTGCATGCGCGGTGTCGTGTTGCCGATGATGATCCTCGCCGTTCTCGGCGGCGTCCTGACCCAGCTCGATCTCAGCTATTATCTCGAGCGGCTGGATTTCAGCGGCGATTCGCAGAATCTGTCGACTCTTGTGTATCTGCAGGGTTGGGAGTTGCTGGGCGAAGCGCTCAGCGGCACCGGCGGATGGGGGCAGGGCTTCCAGCAGCTCGGGCTGCTGGGTACCGATTCGGATATCTCCCGAATCATCTATGCCTTGCTCGGCAGTGACTCCAATTTGCGCGACGGCGGTTTTCTGGCCGCCAAGCTGGTCGGCGAGCTCGGCTTTGTGGGCCTGGCGCTGTTTGCCGCCTTGCTGGTGGCGATCGTCCGCTCGGCACTGGCGCTGCGCCGCGTCGCCCGAAACCCCACCGGGCATGATCCAGCGATGGTGTTCGCCCATGCGGTCTATGTAGGCTTTTTCGTCGATCTGGCGCTTCGTTCGATCGGCTATTTTTCGGGCGACATGCTTTTGTTCATGATGGCAACCAGCCTCCGACTTGGGCAGGTGCAGCACCAGCCAAAGGCAAGACTGGCGACGGCATGACCGATCTTATCATCAATGGCACGGCAACGACACATTCATCGCTTGGTGCACGCCGCTATTTCGATGGCATCATGGCGCACCTCGACTGGCCGGGGCGGATCATCATTGATCCGCCGGCGCGCAATTCTCGCCTCGTTCGGTTGAACGAGGCTGCTGCACGTGGCCGGCGCGACGCCGTGTATTGGTCACCGGCACATCGGGGACCCTTGTTCGCCCCGAACCATGTCGTCACGGTTTTAGACTGCATTAACATCGAATATGTTTATGCAAACAACTGGCAGTTACCTATTTTACGGGCAGTGTTCGGGAGACTGATTAGCAACGCTGCCGCGGTTGTAACAATTTCGGCCACGACCAAGGCCGCTTTGCTAAGAAATTTCGACATTGCAGAAAGTAAGGTGCATGTTTTCGCTGGTCCCACAGATCTGATTGTCGACACCACCGACCATCCTGTCGAGCGTGCAGAACGCGACTTTGTCCTTATGGTCACCAATACGTTGGCGCATAAAAACACAGGAGCCGCCGGCCAAGCGTTCGCACGGAGCAGTGCGGCCCAGCGCGGGATCGAACTGCGCATTGTTGGTGCTATGGACGCCATAGGTCACGCTGCTTGCGCAGCCGCCGGCGTCCGTGTCACCCAGCATCGCGGTATCGATGACGCAACCCTTGATCGTTGGTTGCGACAAGCCCGCTTTCTGTTGTCGCCAAGCCTTGACGAAGGGCTTAACTTGCCAATTGCTGAAGCGATTGGTCGGGGAACGAACGTTCTGTGCTCGGACATAGCGGTGCATCAGGAGTTTTACGCCGACAGTGCCGCATTTTTTGACCCGACGAGTATCGAATCGATGTGCGTGGCGCTCGACGCGGCGTTCGAGCGTGACGGGCGATGGTTTACGCCATGCCAAAAGCCGGAGTTTGGGGTGGCCCGGATAGCTGCCGCTTATCGAGAGTTATTTCTCTCGCTGCGTAGAGGAAGCCGAAATTGAAACTGGTCGGCCGCACCTTTCGAGGAGATTGATTTTTCGAGTTCTTTTCAAGTCAACGGCCGCTGGTTACCGGAATTGAGCCAGCGTCCGGGCGTTAAGAGCGACCCGCCCGCTGTCGAAAAACCAGCCCCACTTGTTGAAGTAACGTACCAAATTCGTAATATGCACAGTGAGCATCCTTAGGGATTTTTTTGAAGCGGCACCATGCTGATGGTATACAGATACTGACGGGTAGAAAACAGTGTCGTATTTTTCGGCCATACGGCGCGTGAGATCAATATCTTCCGGGTACATAAAAAAACGTTCATCGAACAATCCGATATCGCGCAGGGCGCTGTTGCGCAAAAGCATGAAACAGCCGGATAAATAGGGAACGAACATAATTTTTTCGTACCCCGAGCCGTGAAGTTCGAAATGGCGATTGCTCGCTGCTGCCAGCTTCTTAGGCAAAAAACGGCGAAATAGGAGATCTGCTGGTGTTGGCACAAGCTTGCAAAGTCTTTGTACCGATCCATCCGAATTCAGCACCTTGGGCATTAAATGGCCAACTGAATTGTTTTTTTCCATATAATCTAGCATTGGCGATAAGACATCGGTCGAAAAACTAACGTCGGCATTAATTATCAAATGGTAAACAAACCCCTCACTCGACGATTGCCTAAGTGCGATATTGTGCGCAGCACCGAAACCAGGATTTGATGGATTGTGGAGATAGTTTACATTCGCCCCCTGCAAATGTTTTTTCAAAACGTCTGTCGGTGAATTATCAACGATAAATATGCGCGCGTTTCCATTATATTGTTTCAATGACGCTAAACACGATTCGATGTCAGATGGCGGGGTATTATATAGCACGACAGAAACGGCTAAGATGGAATCCATTCTACTCACCTAGCTTCAACCTGTATCTAATCTGTAGATAAACGAATTATTCGCTGAAATATACGTCTTCTCCTGCATGGTCCTCGACAAATTCATATTGGACCGTTTTCTCGATGGCAGCCATTAAAGCTACGGGCGCAGTAAAGCCAAACCGGGAAGCCGCGCTCTTATACACCGAATCGGAACAGAATTTTTGCACCCGAATCGCGCTGATCGGGAATTTCAAACCTAATATGCTTGCCGCGAGGTCGAATAGCTTTCCAACCCCGAAACCAAGCTTGTATGGAAGACGTATTCCAATTTCGGAAGGCTTTCCCAGCGTACGGTATACAAGCTTGACGAGATCGTTCATGCTAAAGTCGGGTTGATCGACATAGTTCATCGTGTGGATGCCCGGGCGCGCCGTTAGAGCATGCTCCAGTAAAGCTGCCACATTCTCCACATACGCTAATGACTTTCGATTTGTGCCCGCACCAATCATTATGAATCGCCCCGACGCGATCTGACGTAACAAATTGTAGACGTTTCCGCGGTTTTGTTCCCCAAAAACAACGGTTGGCCGGATGATGACCAAAGCCCGCTCATCGGGTGCTTCACGCTGCCAGGCACGGAAAGCTTCCTCCGCTTCAAACTTCGTGCGGCCATAGTCGTTGAACGGGGCGATGGTACCCGTCTCATCGGTTCCAACGGGTGCGAACCCATAAACCGCGACACTGCTCGTGAACACTATGGTGGATACACTCTTCTCCCGGGCAACTGTGCATATGTTGCGTGCACCTTCCACGTTAACATCTTGGTAGAGGCTCAGTGGCCGGACGTCGTCCCTGTGTTCCGCCGCAAGGTTTACAATTGCGCCACCTGGAGAAATGTTGGCGCGCAAGTCATCCAAGGAACGGACATCGCCCTTGATGCTCAGTTGCGGGAACGCGCGGCTGGTAACTTTATCAATTATCTTGACATCGTGATCGCCCTCGCGAGTGAGCCTTCGAGCCAACCGCGTTCCAATGAAGCCACTGCCACCGACGATGTCTACGTGCATATACCGACCTTCTTGTTCGAACTCGTTCGAAACATTGTCGAACTTTGTGTCCACTCATATGATTGCTACGATGGGAACCTGAGGCAGCAACATTCGTCTCGACATCCCATTCCCAAAGGCGCGTCAAGCCACCCAGTCTTAGCCTCGTCGTGTCCAACCCACTCGTGCTTATGGCGCAAGACGCTGGCATCTCGCCAGTCTCTTGCGTATCTGGACATCGTCGGCGTTCTGGCGCGTGACGCTGGGGCGAACAACATAGTGGACAGCATGAAGACAGCCTTGATTACCGGCATTACCGGCCAGGATGGCGCCTATCTGGCGAAATTGCTGCTCGACAAGGGTTATCGGGTGGTCGGTGGCTATCGCCGCACCAGCAGTGTCGATTTCTGGCGGCTGGTGACGCTGGGGGTCGCGGCGCACCCCAATCTCAGCCTGGTCGAGTTCGACCTGACCGACCTTGGCTCCTGCCTGTCGATCGTGCGCAGCAGCGCGCCGCAGGAAATCTACAATTTGGCGGCACAGAGCTTTGTGGGCGTGTCGTTCGAGATACCGGCAGCAACCGCCCAGATCAGCGGAATCGGCGCGGTCAATCTGCTCGAGGCGATCCGGCTGACCGACCGCTCGATCCGCTTCTACCAGGCATCGACATCGGAAATGTTCGGCAAGGTCCAGGCCGTGCCCCAGGACGAGACGACGCCTTTCTACCCGCGCAGCCCGTATGCTGCTGCCAAGCTTTATGCCCATTGGATGACGGTCAATTACCGCGAGGCCTATGGCATCTTCGGCGCCAGCGGCATCCTGTTCAATCATGAATCGCCATTGCGGGGGATCGAGTTCGTCACCCGCAAGATCACCGATGCGATGGCGCGACTGCGCGGCGGCAGCCTCGATTGTCTCGAACTCGGCAACCTCGATGCCAAGCGCGACTGGGGATACGCTGGCGATTATGTCGATGGCATGTGGCGAATGCTGCAGGCCGAGACCGCCGATACCTATGTGCTGGCGACGGGCCGAACCGAGACGGTTCGGGACTTTGTTTCGCTTGCCGGCGCTGCAGCCGGGTTCGATCTCGAATTCGAAGGGAGCGACACGGACGAGGTGGCTCGCGACCGGCGGACCGGTCGGGTGGTGGTGCGCGTCAACCCGCGTTTCTATCGCCCGGCCGAGGTCGAACTGCTCATCGGCGATGCGTCCAAGGCCCGAGCGGACCTCGGCTGGAGCGCCGAAATGCGCCTCGAAACCTTGTGCACGGCGATGGTCGAGGCCGATATCGCCCGCCACACCGCTGTCGCCTGATGGCCCGCCGCGCGCTCATTACCGGTATCGAGGGCTTTACCGGCCGCTACGCCGCCGAGGCGCTGGCAGCGCGCGGTTTCGAAGTTCATGGCACATCGCTCGCGCCCGCGACCGGCCCGGGCTGGCACCAGGTCGATCTTGCCGATGCGGCGTGGCTCTCCGCGGTCGTCGCCGAGATCGCCCCCAGCCATGTCCTGCATCTGGCCGGGATCGCCTATGTCGCGGCGAGCGATATCGGCGACATGTATGCGACCAACATCATGGGCACCCGCAACCTGCTCGTCGCACTTGCCGCTGCGCCGCCAGACGCTGTCGTTCTCGCAAGCAGCGCCAGCGTCTATGGCAACGCCGGCGGCGATGGTCTCGATGAGACGACACCGCCCTGCCCGACCAATGATTATGCCGTCAGCAAGCTGGCCATGGAGTTTCTCGCCGCCACCTTTGCCGACCGGCTGCCGGTCACCATCACCCGGCCGTTCAACTATACCGGTATCGGCCAGTCGCCGCGGTTCCTCATTGCCAAGATCGTTGCGGCGTTCCGCGACCGTGCGCCGGTGCTGACGCTCGGCAACATCGAAGTCGCGCGCGAGTTTTCGGATGTTCGCGATGTTGCCGATGATTATGCGGCGCTTCTCGAATCGTCACCGCGGACAACGGTCAATCTTGCGGCCGGCGTCGCGCATTCGATCGCCGAGGTTCTGGCGCTCGCCACGGCCATCACCGGGCACCATATCGCCATCGAAAGCGATCCGGCCCTGATGCGCGGCGGCGAGATCATCCGCCTTGTCGGCTGCCCGGCGAAATTGCGTCAACTGGTGCCCGCGAGCCGCCGGCGTCCGCTCGAAGAGACACTGCGCTGGATGCTTGGCTAGAGCCGGCTCGATTACAATTTTCAGAGCGGCTCCGAAACGCCGTTGCCGGCCCGTTCGCGGCGCACCATGGCAATCATCGGCAGCACCACCAGCGCCAGGCCCAGCCACAACGCCACTGACCCGACCAACGCCGCTGCGAGGACGATCCACGGGTTGGGCGTGGTGAAATTGGGCGACACCCAGATATCGCCAAAGGCTTCGGCAGCGAAAGTTGTGTCCGAACTCGCCATCATCCGGGTTTTTTCATAATTGCCGAGCACCTGCGCCATCGACAGGCGATATTCGACAACCTGGATTTCGGCGAGCCGCCGTTCGAGATACTCGATGTAGCTCGACGCGCGTTCGAGGGAGCGCGCGCGCAGAAAGCTGTCGGCTTCGGCGTTCATGCCCTTGAGCAATGCCACCGCCACTGCCGGGTCCTCGTTGTTATAGGACAGGCGGACCAGGGCCTTTTTCTTGTCCTCGGTCACCGTCACATTGTCTTCGATATAGTTTTGCAGGCTGTGCCCGTCGGGTGGCATCCAGGGCTTGATCGGAACCCCCAGCAGGCGCTTCACGCTTTTCAGGAAAGCGATCCGTGTCGACTGCGGTTCGCGCCATTGCTTTGTCACCGGGTCCCATGACGCCTTGAAGATGGCGTGCATCAGCGGCGCATTGCGGCTCAACCGCTCGGCGACGGGGTAGGAAACGACCGCTTCGGCGAACATGTTGAAAGCCGATCCCGTCTGGCCACCGATGTCGATGCCGACGAGCGATCCCAGACCGGCAAGGTTGCCGCCCACTTGCTGTCCGCTCTGGTCGGCCGGTGTCACAGTCAATACCGCCGAATATTTGTAGGACGCGGTATGCAGGTAGCTCACCGCACCGATCAGCGCGACCGCAACCAGCACGACCCCCAACAAGCGATAGCGCTGCAGCTGTGTCAGCCAGCCAGCCAGTTCGGATGGCTCGGCGCCGGCGGCAGCGCTGCTTTCAAGATTTTGCGACATCGGCGCCTTGTACATTTCCCCGCCGCCCACGCGTTACGGCCAATGACTGTCGATACCCCGGCAAGCAGGGGCTTGCCATAGGCTTTGATAGCGGCGTCTTGGGAGACGCCGAGACGACCTGAATGGCTATCTGCACTCATATCGGTCACCGGCAGTCAGCGCCAACGCAACTGGAGCGATGGTAGAAGGGTCGCCACCCGATAATGCCGCTGCGAGAAAATCGATTGTCGCCGAGGCGCTGATGGCCTCGACATGGCGCTCGCCGGCATATACGGCGCGGCGATTGCCGGCGAAGGCCATGTGCGTTGCGTCGGCGAATACCAGCAAGCACTTGCGGCCGTCGGCCGGCAACGATTCAAAAACCGCGGTACGCGCGGCCAGGGCTGCGGCGCGTTGTGCCGGCAGCGCCGTGGCTGTCGTGCCATCGAGTGACCCGGTAATCACGAAAAACGGGATTCGTACCCGCGCAAACGCCGTCGTCCCCGGTGTGGCGGTCGGGCTGAACGCAATGGCGGCGCGGAAGCGCTGATCACGCAGCATCGGCGCGCCGTCAGGGCCCATGCGTTGCCCTGCAATCGCCTGCGCCACCCAGGCCCCCATGCTGTGCCCGGCGATCGCGGCGCGGCGCGTATCGATGCGGCGGAGATCGCAGGCGCCTTCGACAGACCGTCGCCCCAATTCGGACAGCACGAAGCGCGCATCCCCAACGCGTTCGGCCTGTTGTTCGGGGGTGATGGCAGCAGAGATGCGCGCCCGGCGTTCCTCGGGCGAGCCGCCGGGGCGATAGACCGCTTCATCGCTGCCGGGATGCGCCATCTGCACCACGGCAAGGCCAGCACCGGCCCAGGCGTGGGCCCAGACATTGCCGCTGCGCCGATCGCCACCGAGCCCGGGGCTCCAGATGACGACAGGCATGCTGCTGCGGCCGCCGGGCATGGTGATCCGCACTGGCAGGTCGCGGTCACGGGCTGCGTCATGCCAGACGGCTTCGCAAGCAATGGGCGCGGTGGCGATAGCGGCAGCGAGGGCGAACATCATCGTCACAATGCCCATGTGCAAAGGACTTTCCAGATCAGCAAGTCCAATACTGCATCCGTTATCGCGACATTTGTTTCGGTAGCGTATTGTCCAGAAGCGTAACCCCTGGCACGACGCGGCAATGCAACGGGCCTATCATGACGCGCCCGCCCCGTCCTTCGCCGCGGCCGACGCCATGGCGATTTTTGGAGCGTTGGCCAATGCCCTGCCGTTCGACGTCGAAGCTGCCCAGCGCAGCGCCTGGCGCTTCGAGATCGCGCATCTGCAGGATGTGGCCAGCCAGTTGCCGGCGGCGCACATCTTCCTCGAATTCGCCATTCCGCGCATGGGGCGTCGTGCCGATGCCGTCATCGTCATCGGCGGGCTGGTTTTCATCCTCGAATACAAGGTCGGCGAACGCGGGTTCCCCCGCCACGCCATCGAACAAGTCCATGGCTATGCCCTTGATCTGAAAAATTTCCACGTCACCAGCCATGATCTGGCAATCGTGCCGCTGCTGATTGCCAGCGAAGCCCCGCCCCAGCAGCTCGGTTTCGGCTTCTGGGCGGCCGACCGAGTCCATGATCCAGTCCTGCTCAGCCCCGGCGACCTGTTGCCGACGATCCGGCGTTTCGTTGCGGCCGGCGATGCTGCCTTGCTCGATGCCCGGGCCTGGGCGCAGGGCGGCTATCGCCCGACGCCGACAATCATCGAGGCGGCCGAAGCGCTGTATCGTGGGCATGACGTGGCGGAAATATCCCGCTCCGAGGCCGGTGCCGAGAACCTGACCCGCACCGCTACCGCGATCGAGGCCGTCGTCGAGCGGATGAAGGCGCACGGCGGCAAGGCGATCTGCTTCGTGACCGGCGTTCCCGGCGCTGGCAAGACACTCGCCGGCCTCAACATCGCTTCGGGGCGACTGGCACGCGACATCGGCGAGGACGCGACGTTCCTGTCGGGAAACGGCCCCTTGGTCGATGTGCTGCGCGAGGCGCTGCGACGCGACTTGCGCCGCCAGGCCGGCGCAGCCGGCGTCGGCGACGGCGATGCCCGCCACCGGTCAGCCCGTTCGCCCGACAAGTTCGTGCAGAATGTCCATCATTTCCGCGACGAATATCTCGACCGGACGCAGGTGCCGTCCGAACATGTCGTGGTGTTCGACGAAGCCCAGCGCGCTTGGGACCGGGCAATGACCGCGGATTTCATGCGCAAGAAGCGCGGCCAGGCCGGATTCGATCAATCCGAACCGGCATTCCTGCTGTCCGTCATGGACCGCCACCCCGATTGGTGTGTCGTCGTCGCGTTGATCGGCGAAGGCCAGGAGATCAACCGCGGCGAGGCCGGCGTTGCCGAATGGGTACGGGCGCTGCAGGGCGACCTTCGCCACTGGCAGGTGCATATGCCGCCACATCTGCTGGCTGAAAACGGTGGCCTCGATGCCGGGCTGCGCTGGCATCTGGCACAGCGAGTATCGGCGCCCGACCCGGCACTGCATCTTGCAGTGGCAGTACGATCGTTCAGGGCTGAGCGGGTTTCGGCCTTTGTCGCAGCTTTACTGCGCGAGGATGCCGGTCAGGCACGCGCATTGCTGCCGCCGACACCGGCCTTCCCCATTGTCCGGACGCGGTCCCTTGCGCACGGCCGGGCCTGGTTGCGCCAACACCGCCGGGCAGGAGAACGTGCCGGCCTGCTTGCGTCGTCCAATGCCCTGCGCCTCAAGCCCGAAGGGCTGTTCGTCAAGGCCAAGGTGGATGTTTGCGACTGGTTCCTCAACCCGGGCGACGATGTCCGGTCCTCCAACGCGCTCGAGGATGCCGGGACCGAATTCGATGTCCAGGGGCTGGAGCTCGACTGGACGTGCGTGGCTTGGGATCTCAATCTGCGCCGGGCCGATGGCTGGCAGGCGCGAAGCTTTCGCGGCACCCGCTGGCAGGCAATCCATGGCGATGGCGACGCGCTCGGCCGTGCCGATTATGTCCGCAATGCCTATCGCGTGCTGCTTACCCGGGCGCGGCAGGGCATGGTGATATTCGTGCCGCCGGGGGACAGCGCCGATGCGACCCGGCCGCCGGCCGATTATGATTCCATCGACGGCTGGCTGGCGGCGTGCGGGGTGCCGGCGCTTGACGGCGCGACCGCTGCCGCAGACTAGAGCCTCCGGCGGCTGGGGCCGCAGGCCCCAGACCCCTTTCGATAGCTTGGCGCAAGCCTATAAATGGGGTCTGGGGCCACAGGCCCCAGTCGCCGGAGGCTCTGCAACGAGGAAAAACGATGCCATTCGAAGCCGTCATCTGGGATTTCGGCGGGGTGATCACCTCGTCGCCGTTCGATGCCTTCAACGCCTATGAGGCAGCGAATGGCCTGCCGCACAATGTCATTCGCAGCATCAATGCGCGCAACCCCGACACCAATGCCTGGGCGCAGCTCGAACGCAGCGAAATCGATGGGTCCGGCTTCGATGCGCTGTTTGCCGCCGAAGCCGCCGCGATCGGGCATGATATAAGGGGCAGCGCCGTGCTGGCGCTGCTGTCGGGCCAGATACGACCGCGAATGGTGGCTGCGCTGGATGCCTGCCGGGCGGCGGGCCTGAAGCTTGGGTGCATCACCAACAATGCCCCTGTCGGCCATGGTGCCGGCATGTCGGCCGATGCCGCCGCCTCGGCGCGTGTCGCCGATGTGATGGCAAGATTCGACCATGTCATCGAAAGTTCCAAGGCCGGCGTGCGCAAGCCCGATCCGCGGATCTATGAAATGATGACCGAAGCGCTCGTGGTGGACCCCGAACATTGTGTCTATCTCGATGATCTCGGGATCAACTGCAAACCGGCGGCAACCATGGGCATGGCTGCGATTAAGGTGGGCAGCGAGGCCCAGGCCCTCGACGACCTCGGCCGGCTGCTTGCCATGACCTTCGACTGAGCGGCGGGCGTTACCGCAACCCGCTCGCCAACAGGCGCGGGATTTCGGACTTGAAGGCGAAGAAGCCCTTGCGGGCATGGGGCCAGAACTGCGTGTCCCACCGGCGACGGATCTGGTGCACGGGCAGGCCGGCAAGGGCGTCGGCGATCGAGCCGACCGGGGCATAGGGCGTGACAATCTGGGCAACCCCTGCCGCCGCTGCTGAAGCGTCGAGGTTGGCCGCATCGATGTGCGTTATGACCGATGCCGGGCAGTCGTAATGCGCTGTCGCACGCTTGGCGGCATCGGCTGCGGCACCGCTGACAAAGGCCTGCGCGCTGGCGCCGCCTGCTGTCTGTGCGAGAACAGCGACGGCCTTGATGGCCGGATTGGGTGGCAACAGCGATTCGGGGCCAAGGTCTTCGGGAGTCAGCAACAGCAATGTCGGCGCTGCCAAATCAACAGCGGGCAGATCGGCGATCGGCGCCGGCGCCGGCGCTGGCGGTTCGCTGAGCGGAACGGCGGTGCGCGCCAACCCTTGCGGACTGAAACGGCCAGCGGTGTACCGGGCGATATTGTCGGCCGTGGCCAGATAAGTCTTGCCCTGTGTCTGCAACCCCGCGACCCAGCGCCACGACAGGGTGTTGCTGGCCGGGTCGCCATCGATAAGGTGACGCATGAAGAAATCTGCGCCCAGCGCCCAGGGCAAGCGCAGCGTGAAGATCCAGATCGAGGCGAACCACATCCGCGCGTGATTGTGGAGATAGCCGGTGGCGACGAGCTCGCGCGCCCAATCGTCAAAGCCTTCGATACCGGTATTGCCGGCTTCGGCACTGGCGAGAAGCGATGCCGGTACCCGCGTCCGCTGGGTGTCGCGTTCCTCGCAATAGCGCCGCCAGATCGCCGGGCGCATCTCCAGCCAGCCCTTCCAATAGGTCCGCCACAGCACTTCCTGGACGAACTTTTCGGCCGCCGCAGCGCTGTGCCGGGCCAGAACCGCCGAGACCACTTCGCCTTCGCTGATCAGGCGGTGGCGGACATAGGGTGACAGCCGCGAGACACTACCCGGTGCATCGGGGCCCGGATCGCTGTTGCGACCTTCGGCATAGGCGCGCCCGGCGAAGGGCACAAAAGCATCGAGGCGCGCCAGACCGGCAGCGCGGGTGGGGACGAACTCGAAAGGCGCGATCATTGCGGCGGTGGCTCCGGCGGCGGTGGGGGCGGTTCGATGGCCGCCTCCACCCGCGCTGCGGCATCGGCAATGGCTTCGGCATCGATCTCGCCGTCCTGCGCGTCCGCCACCACCGCGTCCACGGCATCAATCGCCGCACCGGCTTCGGGGCCGGCGACGCTTTCCATCAGATCGCCCAGCGCTTCGGCTTCCGGACGCGGCCCCCGCGACCGCCGGTCCGCCTTGTCCATGTCGAGCGCCGCCTGCATGAAGCGCCGCCACAGCTTTGCCGGCACATTGCCGCCGACAACGCCGTTCATCGGCGAATTATTGTCGTTGCCCACCCAGACGCCCACCACCAGATCGCCGGCAAAGCCGATGAACAGGGCGTCGCGATAATTCTGGGTGGTGCCGGTCTTGCCATAGGCGGGGATATCGAGGCGGGCGGCGTTGCCGGTGCCGTTGCGGATGACGCTGGCCAACAGGTCGCGCATCGGATCGAGCGACGGCCAGGGTGTGAGCACCGCCGCTGCATTGCTGACGCTGGCAAACACGCCACCGCGCCGGGGCCGCGGCAGCGCCGTAGCGACGACCGGGCGCCGCCCGGCCGCAATCGCGGCATAAGCCTGGGTCATTTCGAGCAAGGTCACCGGCGAAGTGCCGAGTGCCATCGCCGGATAGGCGCTGATCGGCCCGGTGACACCCAGCTTGCGCGCCTGGGCGATGACCGCGGCCGTGCCGACCTGTTGCGCCAGCTTGACGGCGACGACGTTCGACGACGCGGCGAAGGCGGTCGTCAGGCTGATCTGGCCCCGATATTTGTTGTCGTCGTTGCGCGGCGCATAATCCTCGATCTGGATCGGCGCGTCCTCCACCATGTCCCCTGGCCGCATGCCGGCATCAAGAGCCGCCAGATAGACGAACAGCTTCCACGACGAGCCCGGCTGGCGTTCGGCCTGGGTGGCGCGGTTGAAGGGCGTGGTCACATAATCGGTGCCCCCCACCATCGCGACAACGCGGCCATCGGGGCGCATCGCGACCAGCGCCGCCTGCGAAAGTTCCAGCCCCCTTGCTTCGGCAAGCGCATCGCGGACGGCGCGTTCGGCGGCGCGTTGCAGATCACGATCGAGCGTCGTCATGACGGCGACATCGCCATAAGTGACTTCCGGCAGTGCCGCCCGTGCCTGCGGCAGCGCCCAATCGGCGAAATAGCTGCCCGTCGGCAGGCTGCGGCGGCCGGGCGTATAGCGCGCCGGGCGGGCATTGCGCGCCTGGGCAGCCGTGATGACGCCGGTTTCGACCATCGCGGCAAGCACCAGGTCGGCGCGGTCGCGCGCCCTGTCGAGGTGCCGGCTTGGCGCGAGGCGCGATGGCGCCTGCACAAGACCCGCCAGCATTGCGGCTTCACCGAGCGTCAGATCCTCGGGTTCGCTGTCGAAATAGACCCGTGCGGCGGCCCGAATGCCAAAGGCGCCATCGCCGAAATAGACGCTCGAAAGGTAGCGTTCGAGGATTTCCGCCTTGGAAAGCCGCGCTTCCAGCCAGAAAGCGATGACGACTTCCTGAAGTTTGCGGATGATGCTGCGATCGGCGGACAGAAAACTCGTCTTGGCGAGCTGCTGGGTGAGGGTAGAGCCGCCCTGGGTGACGCCGCCAGCGGCGATATTGCGGGTCAATGCCCGGGCAATGCCGCGTGGATCGATGCCCAGATGGCTGTAGAAACGCCGATCCTCGATGGCGATCAGTGCCGCGGGCACATATTTCGGCAGCTGGGCGAGCTTTACCGGGGCTTCCTTGTAATCGCCGCGCCGGGCAATCGCCCGTCCACCGCTGTCGGTCAGTACCAGCGCCGGTTTCTGCGCCGGTTCAAGGGCGCGCCCCAGCGGCGCCGTGACCACCAGCCAGATGATCAGCGCAATCAGGAAGCCAACTAAAATGGCCAGGCCGGGAAGGATATAGGCGCGCCAGCGGCGCGGCGGTGGATCGAGGGCCGCTTCCTCGATCACGCCCGCTCGCGGGTCGAACTGAAACGGATCGCCATTTCGCGCTGGGTGACATAGTTGAGTTCCCAGCTGTCGCGCGCCATGAAAACCGGCGCGCCATCGCGATCCTCAGCCATGGCACCGCGATTGTCATCGACAAAGCGCTTGAGCTCGGCAGCATCGCCGGCAATCCAGCGCGCGGTCTCGTAGGGGCTCGGCTCGAAGCTGGCGGCGACACGATATTCGGCCTCGAGCCGGCTGATCAGCACCTCGAGCTGGAGCTGGCCGACAACGCCGACCACCCATTGGCTGCCCAGCAGCGGCTTGAACAGCTGCGTCACCCCTTCCTCGGCCATATCGGTCAGCGCGGTGCGCAGCTGCTTCGATTTGGTCGGGTCGCCGAGGCGCACCCGGCGCAGGATTTCGGGCGCGAAATTGGGGATGCCGGTGAACGTCACATCGTCCTTCTCGACAAGGCTGTCGCCCACCCGCAGGACTCCGTGGTTGGGAATGCCGATGATGTCCCCCGGAAAGGCCTCATCGGCGATCTCGCGGTCCTGCGCGAAGAAGAAGATCGGCGAATTGATCGCGATGGCCTTGCCGGTCGCGACCTGGCGCAGCTTCATGCCACGGCGGAACCGCCCCGAAGCGATGCGCAGAAAGGCAATGCGATCGCGGTGCTGGGGGTTCATGTTGGCCTGCACCTTGAAGACAAAGCCTGACACCTGGCTGTCGCCAGGCGCCACGGCTTCGGGCAGCGCAGGCTGCGGCCGCGGGCTAGGCGCGAATTCGGCCAGAGCATCGATGAGCGCTTCGACGCCGAAATCCTTCAATGCCGAACCGAACAGCACCGGGGTGAGCGCCCCCTTGCGGTAGAGATCGGCATCGAGCGTGGCATAGCCACCCAGTGCCAGTTCGGCCTGGTCGCGCAGCCGCTGGGCAATCGGCCCGCACAGCGTGTCGATCATCGGGTCATCGAGGCCGGTCGTCGCCACGGTTTCGCCGGCGGCATTGGTGCCGGTGCCGTCGGGCCTGAGGAAATCATGGCTGCGCAGGTCGTAAAGGCCCTTGAACTCGCCGCCCATGCCCGCCGGCCAGTTGAGCGGCGCCACATCGAGCGCCAGCATGTCCGAAATCTCGTCGAGCAGCTCGAAGGGGTCGCGGCCTTCGCGATCGACCTTGTTGATGAAGGTGATGATCGGGACGTCCCTGAGACGACAGACTTCGAAAAGCTTGCGCGTCTGGGCTTCGATGCCGCGCGCCGCATCGATGACCATCACCGCCGAATCGACAGCCGTCAGTGTGCGATAGGTATCTTCGGAAAAATCCTCATGGCCCGGCGTGTCGAGCAGATTGAAGACGATACCCTGCCGCTCGAAGGTCATCACGCTCGACGTTACCGAAATGCCGCGCGCCTGCTCGATCTTCATCCAGTCCGATCGTGCCCGGCGGTTCTGGCCGCGGGCGCGCACTTCGCCGGCCATGTGGATGGCGCCGCCGAACAACAACAGTTTTTCGGTCAGGGTCGTCTTGCCGGCATCGGGGTGCGAAATGATCGCGAAGGTACGGCGCGGCGCAGCTGTCATGGTTGCGGCGCTTTGGCAGGGTGAACCGCCAAGGGCAATGCCCCGCCCCTTTCACCGGTGCCGCTGCGGCGCGATGCCAGCGCCGGCACCAGTCGCGTCGCCGCGAGCCAGCAGCCGAGCGCCCAGGCCGAGCCGGCTGCCCAGCCGGCGATGATGTCGGTCGGGTAATGCACCCCGAGATAGGCGCGGGACGCACCGACAAGACCCGTCAGCATGATGCCGATACCGGCAATATAGGCGCGCGAACGGCTGCCGGTCGTGTGCCGCAGCAGGACGGCGCACAGGGTAATGCAGACGACCGCCGAATTCATTGCATGCCCACTCGGAAAGCTCGGCGAAATGACGTCGACCAGGTGCGGCGTCAGGTCGGGACGGGGACGGCCATAAAACAGCTTGAGCTGGGTATCGACGATCGCACCCGACGCGGCGGTAAAGGCAATGAACGCTGCTTCGGCGACCCGGCGCCGCGACACGGCGTAACCGGCAGCGATGGCTGTCACCAAGGTGAGCACGGGGCTGTCGCCGAGCGCGGTGATGTCGCGCATCGCTGCAAACAGCCAGTGCGGGCCGCGCGGCACCGACAGATCGTCTGTATCGCGCACCGACAGCAGGATCGCCGAATCGAACCCGGCGGTCAGGCCAGCACCAACGGCATAGCCGAGCCAGAGGAACAGCGCTGCGCCGGCAAGGACCGCAGTTGCCATCCAGACATGACGATCAACGCGAAAAATCGGAGGTTTCCTGCATGGTGGTTGCATCGAGCCCTTTGCCGAACCGCGCTCCGGCCAGCGCGCAGAAAAACGTCAATTCGAATGCCTTTCGCATGATGGCCTCACCTCGCAGCCAATCGTTACCGCATCATGAGCCTGCCGCGACGCGCGCTTCAAGGGCTATTGCGACTGGCTGCGGCAGGGGGAGTCGGCGCCGCGGCGGGCCGGTTTGGCTGTGCGCAAAAAGCTTGCTATCATCCATCATCGGGGAGATCGGATGCTCGGCAAGATGCAGATCGCGGCATGGCGTTTGGTGGTCGGGCTCGGCCTGATGGCTGCTGTCCCGGCCGGCGCAGCCAGCCTTTACACGGTTCCCAAATATGCAGCGATCCTGATCAACAGCGATAGCGGCGAAGTCATGTACGCGCGCCAGGCCGATGCAACGCGCTTCCCGGCGTCGATCACCAAGGTGATGACCCTTTATGTGACCTTTCAGGAGCTTCGCGCCGGCAATATCCGCGAAGGTGACAGGATCCGTATTTCGAGCCTGGCAGCAGCGCAGCCACCAACCAAACTCGGTTTGAAGCCCGGCAGCACGATCACGGTCCGTGAGGCCATGGGGGTAATTGCAACCCGCTCGGCCAATGACATTGCCGTGGCGCTCGCCGAATATATCTCGGGAAGCCATACGGAATTTGCTGTGCGGATGACGCGTGAAGCGCGCCGGCTGGGCATGAGCAAGACCACCTTCCTCAACGCCACAGGCCTGCCGAACTCTGGCCATGTCACGACCGCCCGGGACATCGCGACTCTGTCACGCGCCCTGATCCGCGATTTCCCCGCCCGTTACCCGATGTTCTCGCAAGTCGCCTTCGATTACGAAGGCCAGCAGATCGGCAACCACAATCATCTGCTTACCACCTTGCCGGGGGTCGATGGTATCAAGACCGGCTTTACCAACGCTGCCGGCTTTACCCTTGCCGCTTCGGCGGCGCATGACGGCGTCCGGTTGATCGCGGTGGTTCTTGGCGGCCCCAATCGCATGATGCGCGACAACAATGTCTCCGATCTCCTCGATACCGGCTTCAACGTCCTGACCCGTCGCTCGCGCGGCGAATATACCACGGTGGCCGCCAATTTCGCGGAGCCCGACGACCTGTCGGACAGTGTCATGGACAGGCTGGCGAGCGAAGCGCCGGCCGCCGATGGGCTGGTACTGGGCACGGCACGCCCGGCGCCCGGGATGAACGACAGCCTCAACCCGTAAGGGCTGCAATGACGCGAACGAACATCTTTTCGGGGTCGCCCTTTGAAGAAAAGGTCGGCTATTGCCGCGCCGTCGTGCATCCACCCTTTGTCTTTGTGTCGGGCACCGTCGGTCGCGACCCCGACAGTGGCGAGCTGCCGCCGGAAGTCGAGCAGCAATGTGCCAATGCGCTGCGGATCATCGAGATCGCACTTCGCTATGCCGGCGCCAGCTTTTCGGATGTTGTCCGCGCGACTTATTATGCCCCAGATCGCGCCGATTTCGAAGCCTGCTGGCCGCAGCTGCAGGCCACGTTCGGTTCCAACCCGCCAGCATCGACGATGGTTGTGGCGGGTCTGATCGACCCCGCGATGCGGATCGAGATCGAGGTCACGGCGATGCTGCCGGGCTGATTCGCTTGCACTCAACCATTCGATAAGGCACGGCTTTTCCGGATCATTGCGCGCCGGTCTTGCCCCGCTGGCCGCACGCTGCTAACCAATGACATCAGCGGCGATGGCCGCTGTCATTTCCGGGCCGGTCCGACCTGTCATCCGTCAGGATGATTTTTGTCGGACAGGCCTTTTTCGGAAAGTTTCGTGTCGGCCGGCGCGGCTGTTGGCGTTCCGGGCCGGGTATTTTCAAGGGACAGGATGCACGCAACGTCACATCGCTTTTCGGGTCAGGCTCGCGCCGCAGCCCCGGATGGCTGGGTGACGACTTCGCGCGCCGCTGCCCGGGTCGCAATTTCGATCAACACCTGCAGATATCGGCGCGCGCTGTGCGTCGCCGGTACATTTTCAAATTCAATCATGAGGCGCCGTCGCCCGCCCGCCCTGGGCGGAGGTTGCAGCGCCATGGAGCAAATCTATGTCACTACGCATGCTGATCGACGCCCGCCACCCGGAGGAAACCCGGGTCGCCGTCGTCAACGGACAACGCATTGAGGAATTCGATTTCGAGGCTGCCGACCGCAAGCAGCTGAAAGGCAACATCTACCTCGCCAAGGTTACCCGCGTTGAACCTTCGCTGCAGGCGGCCTTTGTCGAATATGGCGGCAACCGTCATGGCTTTCTCGCCTTCAGTGAAATTCACCCCGATTATTACCAGATTCCGCGCGAGGATCGCGAGGCGTTGCTGCGCGAAGAAGCCGAATATGCGGCGCAACACGACGACCAGCCCCAGGACGAGGACGGCGAAGACGGCGATCCCGATGCCGTCGCCGGTGAAGTTGCCGAAACCGGCGGCGTCAGCGACGAGCCAACAGACGCGCTTCGCCGCAAGCGCCAGTCGCTGCGCCGGCGCTACAAGATCCAGGAGGTCATCCATCGCCGCCAGGTCCTTCTGATCCAGGTCGTCAAGGAAGAGCGCGGGTCGAAAGGTGCCGCACTGACCACCTATCTGTCGCTGGCCGGCCGCTATTGCGTGCTGATGCCCAATACCGCGCATGGCGGCGGCATCAGCCGCAAGATCTCCAACATTGCCGATCGCAAGCGCCTGAAGGCGATCATGAGCGATCTGAAACTGCCGCAGGGCATGGGCGCCATCGTGCGCACCGCCGGGCTGAAGCGCTCGTCCGAGGATATCCGCCGCGACTTCGACTATCTCACCCGGCTTTGGGACGAAACTCGCGAAAAAACGCTGGCTTCATCGGCGCCAGCATTGATCCATCAGGATTCGGACCTGATCAAGCGCGCAATTCGTGACATTTATCACCGCGATATCGACCAGGTTCTGGTCGAAGGCGCCGAGGGCTTTGCCGATGCGTCGCGGTTCATGTCGATGCTCATGCCGGGGCATACCCCCAAGGTCGTCGAATATTCGGACAATGTACCGCTGTTCCAGCGCTTCGGCGTCGAAGCCCAGCTCGAGGGCATGTACCAGCCCGTCGTCCAGCTCAAATCCGGGGGCTATATCGTCATCAACCCGACGGAAGCGCTGGTTTCGATCGACATCAACTCGGGTCGCTCGACGCGCGAATATGGCATCGAGGAAACCGCCACCAAGACCAACCTCGAAGCCGCCGAGGAAATCGGCCGCCAGTTGCGGCTGCGCGACATGGCCGGTCTGGTCGTCATCGATTTCATCGATATGGAAGTGTCGGCCAATAACCGCCGTGTCGAAAAGGCCATGAAGGATGCGCTGCGCAATGACCGCGCCCGTATTCAGCTCGGTCGGATCTCGGCCTTTGGCCTGATGGAGATGAGCCGCCAGCGGCTCCGCACCGGCATTCTCGAAGCCTCCACCCATATCTGCCCGATGTGCGAGGGCACCGGCATGGTGCGTTCGGTCGCATCGGCAGCGCTGGCGGCACTGCGGGCGCTCGAAGCCGAAGCCTTGCGCGGCCGCGCCAGCGAATTCACGCTGCGCGCCGGCGACGAGGTGGCGGTCTATATCCTCAACCGCAAGCGCATCGAGCTTGCCGAGCTCGAGGAACTGTACGGCGTCACCATCGTCACCGTGCCGGATGAAGCCCTGATCGGACCCAATTTCGCCATCGATGCCGGCGGGCCGCCGCCGACCAAGAAGGTCGAGATGCGTCCGCTGCCGGCACCGGTGCGGATCGAGGACGACCCCGATGACGACATTGCCGAAACCGATGAGGCCGATGGCGACGAACGCAGCGCAAGCGAGCGCAATGGCGACCGCGGCAACGGCGAGCGTGCCGGCCGCAGCAAGCGCCGCCGCCGCGGCGGCCGCAATGGCCGCGACGAAGCGCCGGCGCAAAGCGATGCAGAAGGCGCCGAAGACACTGGTGACATCCGTGGCGACGATGCCGGTGCGGGCGAGGTCGACGAGGCGGACGAAGCGATTGCTGTCGTTGCCAAGGCTGGCGAGACCCCGGCGGAAACCGAAGCTCGCGGGCAGCGCGAGCGCGGCGATCGCAAACGTCGCCGCCGCGGCCGCCGCGGCAAGCGTGACGGCGCGCGTGACGCAGCGCCGGCCGCGACAGGCGATTATCCCCTCGCTTTGGCCGCCGACGCGCCGGTCGAGATCGAACCGCCCGTTGAAAAGCCCAAGCGTTCGCGGCGCCGCAAGGCCGATGTCGAAGCGGTTGCCGACCTGGTGATCGAAGAAGCGCCAGCGGCAGTCGAAGCCGAAGCGCCGGTTGAAGTGGCCGAAGCGCCCAAGGCCAAGGGGTCGCGCAAGCGGCCCTCCAAGGCTGCGGCCGTGCCCGCCGCCAGCGCTGCAGCAACGCCCGAACCTGCAGAAGCCGATGCGCCGGCCAAGCCGAAGCGGGCACCGCGCCGCACCAAGGCAGCCGCCGCCGAGGCACCTGCGGCCGAACCAGCGCCCGAGCCAGCGCCCGAACCAGCGGTCGAAAAGCCTGCCAAGCCCGCACGCAAGCCGGCGAAGGCAAAGGCGAAGGCCGCAACAGCGGCGCCGAGTGTCGAGGTGGTGACCGCTGAAGCCGTTGACGCAAAAGCGCCGAAGGATGTTCCGGCTGCCCAGCCAGCCCCGGAAGCCCCTGCCGGTCCGCCCAAGAAAGGCTGGTGGCAGCGCACGTTCGGCTGATTCCGGCGTAACCCGGCGGCGTCGGTGGCGGCGGCGGCGGCGTCGGGAAACATCGCTTCACCATGGCCAAGAAAGCGTTGCAGCGCCGCATCTGGCGTTGACCCTGTCCAAGCGCCTAAATCGGCGTGATGGATATGGTTTCACAGACCGGGCGGGTGTTGCTCGTTGGTGCCGGCCCCGGCGCTGCCGATCTGCTGACCCTGCGGGCGGCCCGGGCCCTTGGTATCGCCGATGTTGTCGTCCATGACGGCCTTGTTGGCGAGGATGTCATGGCGCTGGTGCCGGCGCGGGCCCGCCTGATTTCGGTTGCCAAGCGCCGCGATCGCCACACGATGGCGCAAGCAGCGATTGGCGACCTGCTTGTCGCCGAGGCGCTGGCGGGGAACGTCGTCGTCCGCCTGAAGGGCGGCGATCCGTTCATTTTCGGTCGTGGCGGCGAGGAAGTCGCCGCGTGTGTTGCTGGCGGCGTTGCTGTCGAGGTCATTCCTGGTGTTTCGGCGGCGCTGGGCGGCGCTGCAGCAGCGCAGATGCCACTGACGCATCGCGATCATGCCTCGATCGTCAGCTTTGTTGCCGGTGAATGCCGGGCGCTGGCCGAGCAGAACTGGGTCGGTCTCGCCGGCAAAGGCCGCACGCTGGTCATCTATATGGGGGTGACGGGTGCCGATCACATCGCCGACAAACTGATCGCCGATGGCCTTGCCCCCGAGACGCCGGTGGCGATCCTCGAGCGGGCGACCCACCCCGACATGCGCGTCTTGCGCGCCTGCCTTGCCGATCTGGGCGGGCTGGTGGCGCGCGCCGCCGTACGTTCACCGGCCCTCATCATCGTCGGCGATGTCGCAACGCTGGGCACCGATTCCACTCTCGACCAGATTGCAAAGGCTTCAACATGCCCCGTATACTGACCGGCAACCGGCTCGAAACCGGCGACGTCCTGTGGTGGACGGGCACCGACTGGAGTCCGCATATCGCCGACGCCATCGAAATCGGCGACGAAGGTGACGCGCTTGTGGCGCGCCTGGTTGCCGAAGAGCGCATCAATGATCCGGTGTTGATCCCGGTTACCGGCACCGCGGGTGCCTTTGTCCCCACCACTACCCGCGAGCGTGTTCGCGCTTCGGGTCCTTCCGTCCGCGCCGATCTCGCACGCGGCAGCCTTCCCGTGGAATTGATCTGATGTACCGTTACGACCAATATGACCAAGCGATCGTCGACGCCCGCGTGGCCGAATTCAAGGACCAGGTCGGCCGCCGGCTGCGCAACGAGATAACCGAGGATGAATTCAAGCCGCTGCGGCTGATGAATGGCCTCTATCTGCAGCTCCACGCCTATATGCTGCGGGTCGCCATCCCCTATGGCACGCTGTCAGGCACGCAGATGCGGGCGCTGGCTGCCATCGCGCGCAAATATGACCGTGATTACGGCCATTTCACCACCCGCCAGAACATCCAGTACAACTGGATCAAGCTCGAACAGTTTTCCGATCTGCTCGACGATCTGTCGAAGGTCGAAATGCACGCCTTCCAGACCAGCGGCAATTGCATCCGCAACATCAGTTCGGACCAGTTCGCCGGCGCTGCGGCCGATGAGGTTGCCGACCCAAGGCCCTATGCGGAATTGCTGCGCCAATGGTCGACGCTGCACCCGGAATTCTCCTTCCTGCCGCGCAAATTCAAGATCGCCGTCATCGCCAGCGACACCGATCGCGCCGCGATCCAGCTTCACGATATCGGCCTGCAACTGCGCCGCAACGACGCCGGTGATCTCGGTTTCCGGGTCTATGTCGGCGGCGGCATGGGCCGCACGCCGATCATCGGCCAGGTGGTGCGCGACTTCATCCCCGTTGGCCAGTTCCTCAGCTATTCGGAGAGCATCCTGCGCGTTTACAACCGCTACGGACGCCGCGACAACATCTACAAGGCACGGATCAAGATCCTTGTCACCGAGCTTGGCATCGATGAATTCCGCCGCCAGGTCGAGGCCGAATGGGCGGGGCTCGAACCCCTTGGCCTCGATGCGCCGCAGGCCGAGTATGACCGGATCATCGCCCAGTTCGCCGAGCCCGACTATGACCTTTCGGCCCCTGATACGCTCGATCTGTCCGATCCCGACTTCCGGCTATGGGTCGACCAGAATGTCCATCCCCACAAGCAGCCCGGCTATGCCATCGCGACAATCAGCCTGAAACCGAAGGGCGGCATCCCGGGTGATGCCTCGTCGGCGCAGATGGACGCTGTTGCCGATCTGGCGGCACGCTATGCCCATGACGAAATCCGCGTCACGCACAGCCAGAACCTGGTGCTCGCACATGTCCGCAAGGCCGATCTTTACGCCCTCTGGCAGGGGCTTGATGCCGTCGATCTGGCGACGCCAAACCTCGATCTTGTCACCGACATCATCGTCTGCCCCGGCATGGATTACTGCACCCTTGCCAATGCCCGGTCGATCCCCATCGCCCAGAAGATTGCCGCCAAGTTCGAAGGCGACAGCGCCGAACAGCGCGATGTCGGCGAACTGAAGATCAAGATCAGTGGCTGTATCAATGGCTGCGGCCATCACCACGCCGGCCACATCGGCATCCTCGGCGTCGACAAGAAGGGTGAGGAAGCCTATCAGCTGCTGCTTGGCGGCTCGGGCGCCGAGGATGCGTCGCTGGCGAAGATCCTGGGGCCGGGCTTCGATGAAAACGGCATTGTCGACGCCGTCGACAAGTTGATCGCCTTTTATCGGACAGCCCGTACCGCGCCCGACGAGCGCTTCCTCGATACTTATCGCCGCCTTGGGCCGGCCCCTTTCAAGGAAGCAGTCTATGGATGATCGTATGGACGTCGCTGGCCGTGACAACCAGGACCAGCAGGCGGTCGCCGGCGCGGCGTCACCGCCCCTGAACGATGCCCATGCCGCGTTGCGCTTTCGCCATGATGCGCCCTTCGAAAGCCCGATTGCGCCGCTCGCCGACTTTCTGGCCGGGGGCAACTTTGCTGCCGTGCGCATCGAGCCCGGCGAGGACGCCCGCGCCCTGCTGCCGCATCTGGGCCGGCTGAAACTGATCGAAATCGCCTTTCCGAAGTTCCGTGACGGGCGCGGCTATTCCTCGGCCGCTGTCTTGCGGCAGGCGGGTTTTGACGGCGAAATCCGGGCTGCCGGCAATGTCCTCGTCGATCAGCTCGGCTTCATGCGCCGGGTCGGTTTCGACAGTTTCGCGGCCGACAAGCCGCTCGATCCGCAGGTCGTCGAAGCCACGCTGGCGCGCTATCCCTATGTCTACATGAAGGCCGCCGACGGCCGGACGCCGGTATGGGCGCTGCGCCATGGCTAGCGCGGCGCGCGCCATCGACAGGATCGACACGGCGCCGCCGTTCACGCCTGACGATGTCGCACGCCTGACCGCACGCTATAGCGGCGTCACCACGGCTGAAATGCTGGCTGATCTTCTTGCCGGCGAGCTGAAGGGCCGGGTTGCGGCGGTCTCATCTTTCGGCAGCGAATCCGCCGTTCTTCTCGACCTCATCGCCAGCGTCGACAAGGATGTGCCGGTCATCTTCATCAACACCCAGAAGATCTTCGGCGAAACGCTCGCCTATCGTGACGAACTCGCCGAACGCCTCGGCCTGACCGACCTGCGGGTGTTTCGCCCCGATCCGCGCCTGATCGCGGAGCGGGACGCAACGTCGCTGCGCTGGAGCTATGACCCCGATGGCTGCTGCGACCTGCGGAAGGTCGAGCCGTTGCAGCGGGCGCTGGCACCTTTCGATGCCTGGATTTCAGGGCGCAAGGGCTTTCAGGGCAGGACCCGCGCCGCTCTGCCAAGGTTCGAACTCGACGTTGACGATTTCCGCGGCCGGTTGAAGATCAATCCGCTGGCGGACTGGGACAAGGCCGCCCTCGACGCACAGTTCGAAGCTCGCCAGCTGCCCCGCCACCCGCTCGAAGCCCAGGGCTATCCCAGCGTCGGCTGCGTGCCCTGCACCAGCCAGGTGCAGCCCGGCGAGGATCCGCGCGCCGGCCGCTGGCGCGGTTGGGACAAGACCGAGTGCGGCATCCACGACCCGGTGTTCTAGCTTTCGAACACCGGCACGCGCCCCAGCGGCGAGGTGTCATAATCGGCAAGCAGTGCCGCTGCATCGTCATAAATGGCGATCGCGTCGCGCAGGCGATGGTCGTCGAACTTGCCCGAGCGTAGCGCAACTGTGCCAATGCCGCACTTCCGGGCCGCGGCGATATCATAGGGTGTGTCACCGACAACGATGGCTTGGTCGGCTTTGACGCCTGCAAGCTTGCCGAGCGCCGTCGCAAAGATATCGGGCGCCGGCTTGCTGTGCGCGACATCGTCGCCGCAAGTCGTGGCGGCAACAATTCCGCGTACATCGAGAAGGTCGAGATAGTGATCGAGCTCGGCCTGCGAGGCCGATGTCGCCAGAACGACCTGCTGGCCGCGGCCATGGGCATGGGCGAGCAGGTCGCGTGCGCCGGGAAACGGCCGCGCCGACCCGAGATACTGGTCCTTGTAGACCGTGCCATGGGCATCGCGGAGCTTGTCGATCGTTGCCTGGCCGGTGCCGGGCAACAGCGCCGGGACGAGCATGTCGGTGCCCTTGCCGATCTGATCGTGGATGAGTTGCCGGTCGAGATGCAGGCCGATCTCGGCGAACGCCGCTTCCCATGCCAGCACATGCATGTCGTTGCTGTCGACGAGGGTGCCGTCGATGTCGAAAAGGACTGCCTTGATCGTCATGGCTTTTCCGCGACATCGCTGGCGGCGAACTCCGCAAATGCGGCCCGGATGGTCTCGGCCGCAGCGGCGTCGAGGCTGACTTCGACAACCAGCACGCCATCGAGCGCTGCGTCGTTCCGGGCGTCGTCGGTATCGCGCCCATCGGCACTGTCCGACCCGGCACGCGCCACCCCGGCGCTATTGTCCGCGCCCGCCGGTCCGACCCGGATGGCATCGCGGTCGATCTCATATTCCTGCACCAGCCGTTCGATTGTCAATTCGGCCTGACGCCGGGTTTCGAATTCGCCCCGTAGCATCATCGTCATCGTATTTGTCCTCCACGGTCCATCCAGATCGTAGAGCCAGTAACGCCCGGGCTGCCGATGGGTCGCATCACAGCCGGCTTTTATGGCAGGACGGCGGCGTGACGCTGCGCCGCGCTTGTCACATGCCCCGACCATATGCACTTGCCAGCCAAGGCCTTCTGTCGACGAACGACCGCAAGGCTCTCGACACTGCCGATTGTCCGCGCCGGAGATACCATGGTCAACAGCATCCTCTCGCCCAGCCCCGCTTCACTCGATGCGGAACGTGGCGCTGAACCCGCCATTCACCACAACGCCCGCGGCTTTTCGGATCATTTCGCGCTGGCCTTCACCAAGGTCCTGCGCTTCTGCGCCGATACGTTTTTTGCCAAGCGCTACGGCCATCGCGCCATCGTTCTGGAAACCGTCGCCGCCGTTCCGGGCATGGTCGGCGCGACGATCCAGCACCTCACCTCGCTGCGTCGGATGCAGGATGATCATGGCTGGATCCGCACCCTGATGGAGGAAGCCGAAAACGAGCGTATGCACCTGATGACCTTCATCGCGGTGGCGCAGCCGACCTGGTTCGAGCGGCTGATCATCCAGCTTGTGCAGGGCGCTTTCTACATCAGCTTCTTCCTGCTCTATCTCGTCTCACCGCGCACCGCGCACCGCATCGTCGGCTATTTCGAGGAGGAAGCGGTGCTCAGCTATAGCTTCTATCTCGCCGAAATCGATGCCGGCCGGGCGGAGAATGTCCCTGCCCCGGCCATCGCCCGGCATTACTGGAAGTTGCCGGCCGATGCGACACTGCGCGATGTCGTCCTCGTCGTCCGCGCCGATGAAGCCCATCACCGCGACGTCAACCATGGCTTTGCCAGCCAGCTTGCCGGCGAACCTGTCGACCATCGTGCGACGGCGCCCTATCCGGAGCATGCCGACGACATCCGGCTGGCTGCCTAAGCCTTCAACTCCCGCGCCAGGGCCTTCCGTGTCTTGTCGCCATAGGGCGGCTTGAAGCCGGCAAGGCCGGCCAGATCGAGCTTGGGCTGGGTGTAGATGGCCTTGGCGTGGCTGAATTCCTTGAAGCCGTCATGGCCGTGGTAGCTGCCCATGCCGGCATTGCCGATGCCGCCGAAGGGCAGTTCCTCGGCCGAGACGTGGAACACCACGTCGTTGACCGTGACCCCGCCGGAGATGGTGCGATCGAGCACCAGGCGCTGCTCGGCGGCGTCCTGGCCGAACCAGTAGAGCCCCAGCGGCCGGTCGCGGCGGTTGATCTCGTCGATGGCGCCATCGACACTGGCATAGGTGCGTACCGGCAGCAGCGGTCCGAAGATTTCCTCCTGCATCACGGTCATCTCGTCGGTGGCGTCGCGGATGATATGGAGCGGCATCTTGTTGGTATTCTGCTTGGTGAAGTCCTCGTTCGCCGGATTGACGATCTCGACTGTCGCCCCCTTGGCCCGCGCGTCCTCGACATGGGCTTCCAGCCGCTCGCGGTGGCGGGCACCGAGCACCGGGGTGTAATCGGGGTTGGCAAGCAGCGTCGGGTACATTTTCGCCGTCGCAGCCTTCAGGCCCTCGACGATGGCGCTTTCCTGTTCCTCCGGCACCAGCAGATAATCGGGGGCGAGGCAGATCTGCCCGGCATTCATCATCTTGCCCATGGCAATGCGTTCGGTCGCAACACCAATATCGGCGGAGCGCGATATGATCGTCGGTGATTTGCCGCCCAGTTCGAGTGTCAGCGGCACCAGGTTCTTCGCCGCCGCCGCCATGACATGGCGGGCGATACCGGTGCCGCCGGTAAACACCAGATGGTCGAAGGCGAGTTCCGAAAACGCCTTGCCGGCCTCGGCGCCGCCGGTGATGACGGCAATCTCGGTTTCATCGAACGCCGCTGACAGCAGGGCCTTCATCAGGTCCGAGGTGACGGGCGTGAACTCGCTCGGCTTGATCATCGCGCGATTGCCCGCCGCCAGCACCCCGGCAAGGGGTGCAAAGGTGAGGTTCACCGGGAAATTCCACGGCGAAATGATGCCGATGACGCCCTTGGGCTGAAACTCCACCCGCGCCCGGGCGCCGAGCAGCTTCAGCGGGAAATCGAGCGGGCGATTCTCGGGCTTCATCCAGCCATCGAGATGCTTGATCGCGTGTTTCAGGGGCTTAACCGAGCTCATGATGTCCGTCACCAGCGACATTTCGGTACTGCGATGGCCGAAATCTTCGGACAGGGCGGCGACGAGCTTGTCCTTGTTGTCGATCAGCAGCGCCAGCGCGCGTTGCAGCCGCGCCTTGCGCACCGCCGCCGTGACCGGCAGCTCGGCGGTGAAAGCGTCGCGCTGGCGGGCCAGGATAGCCTGCATCGCTGCCGCATCGCGGGCATCCCAGGCGGTGGTGGTGGCCATTGTCATGCTCCCCAGTTCCAGTTGCGATCAGGCCGAATGCCCGGGCGCCGCGTCTTCGCAGTCCTGACGATATTGGCGATTTGCCCATTGTGAAAAAAACCGCCGCGATGCCGCAGGCTGGCCTGCGGCATCGGTCGGGCAGTTGCAAAGGCGTGAGACCGCTTCATTGCGGGGCAGCATGGCAGGAAAAGCGGTTGCAGGACAGGCGCCGGGGCCGCGCAGGTGCCTGGCACCCGGCGCGACGGCTCAATCGCCCTTCACCACCACCCCGTCCTTCATGATGATGCGGAAATTGCGGGCCGGGTCGGCGACAAGGTCGATGTTCGCCAGCGGATCGCCGGCAACGAGGATGAGGTCGGCAAGAGCGCCCGGCTTCACCACGCCGAGGCTTCCCGGATAGGGCGAGCGCAGCCCCGACAATGCCAGCAGCTGCGCATTGTCGTGCGTCACCATCTTGAGGATTTCGGCCGGGGTGAACCATGGCTTCAACCGCAGGATATAGCTGTTCTGATCGGCATTGAGCGCCGGTTCGAACAGGAAATCGGTGCCCCAGGCGAGCTTGACGCCCAGCTTCTTGGCGAGCGGCCAGACCCGGTCCTGGCCGTCGATCACCGGCTTGCGCTTCTGGCGCCGGGCTTCGGCCATGTTGGGGGAATCGGCCATCAGCACTTGCAGCGACAGCCAGATGCCGCGCTTCGCCATCAGGCGCAGGGTCGATTCGGACAGCAATTGCCCATGTTCGATGCATTTCACCCCCGCTTCCATGGCGCGCAGCACCGAACGGTCGTGATAGGCATGGACGGTGACATAGGTGCCCCAATCCTCAGCGGCCTCGACTGCGGCGCGCATTTCATCGAGCGTATATTGCGTCACATCGAGTGGATCATATTCCGAACTGGTGCCGCCACCGGCCATCACCTTGATCTGCGACGCGCCGAAGCGCAGGTTCTCGCGGGTGGCAGTGAGCACCTCGTCGCGGCCATCGGCAATGAAGCCGGCGCCAAGCCTTTCGAAGCGCGGCACCTGGCCGGTGAAGCGCCGCGAAGGCTCCTGCGGCAGGCGGAAATCACCATGGCCCGAGGTCTGGCTGATCGCGCCGCCCGACGGCCAGATGCGCGGCCCTTCGAACTTGCCGGCATCGATGCCCGCCTTCAGCGGAAAGATTGGCCCGCCCATGTCGCGGACGCTGGTAAAGCCGCGCAGCAGCATCGCCCGCGCCTGAAGGGCCGCGGTGCCGATGGCCTTTTCGGGTGTCAGATCGGGCGACGCCAGATCGGCCATCGACAGGCCACCGAAGACCATATGGACATGGACATCGATGAGCCCGGGCATCAGCGTGCCGCCCCCGCCATCGATGATGCGCGCGCCCGCCGGGGCCGCCGGCGTGCCGATGGCGGCGATGCGGTTGCCCGATACCAGCACATCGGTGGGCGCCGACAGCGACGACGCCATGCCATCGAACACCCGCACGTTGCGGAACAGCGTATCGGCCGCCGCCGCCGGCATCGTGGCGAGGAGGGCGGCCAGCAGTCCCAGAGATTTCAGCATTGCCCGCCCCCTTCGAAATGCGGCACCGGGACGGCACAGGACGATACCGAACACATCGGCACGCCTATTTCGTCACCGGTACCGACGGCCATTTGATGCCGAGCTGTTCGAGATAGGTGCCATATTTGGCCGGATCATAATAGAATTTCGCCATGGCCGGGCGGAATTCGGCCATCTTGTCGGCGTTGATCGCGATCTGTGGCTTGTCGCCGGCGCGCAGCACCGGCTGGTATTGCTGGTCCTTCGTCTGGACATCCTTGAAAAAGGCCTTGGCAGCGGCGAGCAACTCGGGCCTGGTCAGCAGGTCGACCAGCGTCATCGCTTCCACCTTGGCGCCGGCAACAATGCCCTTGTGGGCGATCGGCGTCGCCATGGCGATGGCATTGGCCCAATTATGGCCGGGAAGCCCGGGGATGTTTGACGGATAGCGGATGGTGATCGTCGGCATCGTCCAGCTGATATCGCCGATATCGTCACTACCGCCGCTCAGGGGCCTTTCCTTGGGCGCTGTCAGCCCTGTCATCCTGGTCGCCAGCCCGTCCTGCTTGTCGGACTTGATCGACGCCTGCACGGCACGGGCCAGCGCCTGGTCCGCTTCATCCCACACCGGCAGGCCGACAATGGCCATGTTGGCAGCGGCGGCTTCCGCCATCGGCTTGTTGAAATATTGCGGCGCCGCCGTGCCGATGATGTCGTGCTCGACGGTCGTGTCGGTCATCATCGCGGCGGCCTCGGCCATCTTGTTGCCGATGGCGAAGTTGGCAGCGATCGCATCGAAGCTCTGTTCGCGGAAGAAATACCAGACACTGGCTTCGGACGGCACGACATTGGGCTGGTCGCCGCCATCGGTGATGACATAGTGCGATCGCTGTTCGGGGCGCAGATGCTCGCGGCGGAAATTCCAGCCGACGTTCATCAGTTCGACGGCATCAAGGGCGCTGCGGCCGACCCAGGGCTTGCCGGCACTATGCGCCGAGCTGCCGTGGAAGCGATAGCGGACCGAGACATTGCCGGTGCCATCGGGCTGGCCGTAGCTGACCGACAGATTGTCGGCGACATGGGTGAAGATCGTCGCATCGACGCCTTCAAAGACCTTGTCGCGGACCATATAGGCCTTGCCGGCAACAAGTTCCTCGGCGACGCCGGGCCAAAGCACCAGCGTGCCCGGGATCTTGTGCTTGATCATCAGATCCTTCAGCGCCAGTGCCGCGACGATGTTGAGCGCCTGGCCGCTGTTATGGCCCTCGCCATGGCCGGGGGCGCCGGCGACGATGGGATCGCGCGTCGGCACGCCGGGCTTCTGCGACGCCTTGGGAATGCAATCGATGTCGCTGCCCAGCGCGATCACCGGCCCGCCGCTGCCATAGGTCCATTTCGCGGTCCAGGCGGTCGGCATGCCGGCGACGCCGCGCGCCACGGTGAAGCCGGCCTTTTCGAGAACACCGGTGAGGTATTTCGAAGTCTCGACTTCCTGAAAGGCGAGCTCGCCGAAGCTGAACACCATGTCGTTGATGACCTGCGCCTGTTTGGCGCGGGCTTCGACACCGGAGGCGGCCTCCGCCTTCAAAGCGGCGATCCGCGGATCATCGGCGGCGAGCGCAGGCGCCGACAGGACGACATTCGACAGGGCGAGGGCCGCCAGACCGGCGCTAATTGTGGTGCGATTCATGGAGATGCCCCTATTTTTTGACGGCAAACTAACAGCCGGGGCCGGGGCGGCAAGCCTGTCATTAGAGGGCTGGCGCACGCTTTCATCTTGGGCTTTCATGTCACCAAGCAAGAATGACGATTTCGGGGACCGATCGATGACGCTGCCTGCCAATTTTCCGGCGATGAGCATCGCTGACGCCAATGCTCTGTTGACGGCGCCTGGGGCGCAGCTGGAAATGGAGACTGTCGTCATCCGCGGCCGGCCGACGCGCACCTGGAAGAATGCGCCGCCCACGCTGCGCGACGTGTTCCTCGCCGGGCGCGGGCATGGCGAGAAGATCTTTCTCGTTCTCGACGAGGACCGCGTCAGCTTCGATGCCTTTGCGCGCGCGGCCCTGCGGCTGGCGGCGCAGCTGGTCGCCGATGGCGTGAAGAAGGGCGACCGTGTCGCCATCGTCATGCGCAACCTGCCGGAATGGCCGGTGGCCTTCTTTGCAGCGACGATCACCGGTGCCATCGTGACGCCGCTCAACGCCTGGTGGACGGGTGGCGAGCTCGAATATGGCCTGTCCGATTCGGGCACCAAGATCCTCATCACCGACAATGAGCGGATGGCGCGGCTTTCGGAGCATCTGCCGGCGCTGACCATGCTCGAACGCATCTATGTGGCGCGGGCGACTGAGACCGAGCCCGGCGACCCGCGCGAGGTCTGGCTCGAATCGATCATCGGCCCGCCGGCAAGCTGGGCGAGCATTGCCGATCGCGCCCTGCCCGAGGTCGATCTGGCGCCCGAGGACGATGCGACGATCTTCTACACCAGCGGCACCACCGGCCGCCCCAAGGGCGCGCTGGGCACCCACCGCAACATCGTGTCCAACATCATGGCCTCGGGCTTTGCCGCGGCACGCGCCTATCTGCGGCGGGGCGAGACGCCGCCCGTGCCCGACCCCGCGGCCCCGCAGAAGGCGACCCTGCTCAGCGTGCCCTTCTTCCACGCCACCGGCTGCCACGCCGTTCTGTCGCCATCGCTTTTCGGCGGCGCCAAGCTGGTGCTGATGCGCAAATGGGACGTGATGGAGGCCATGGCGCTGATCGAGCGCGAACGCGTGACGGGCTGCGGCGGGGTGCCGACGATCGCCTGGCAGATTATCGAGCATCCCGAGCGCGGGCGGTTCGACCTGTCGAGCCTCGAAACCGTGACCTATGGGGGGGCACCCTCCGCGCCTGAGCTTGTTCGCCAGATCAAGAAGAGCTTCGGCAAGGCATTGCCGGGCAATGGCTGGGGGATGACCGAGACCAGCGCCACCTTCACCAGCCATGTCGGCGAGGATTACGAGCTTCGCCCCGACAGTTGCGGGCCGCCCTGCGCGGTGTGCGACCTCGAGGTGCGCGACCCCGATGGCAAGGTGCTGCCGCCGGGCAGCGTCGGCGAGCTGTACGGCTTCGGCCCCAATGTGGTGAAGGAATATTGGAACAAGCCCGAAGCGACGGCGGCCACCTTCATCGACGGCTGGGTGCGCACCGGCGATCTGGCGCGGGTGGACGAGGAAGGCTTCTGCTTCATCATCGATCGCGCCAAGGACATGCTGATCCGCGGCGGCGAGAATATCTACTGCGTCGAGGTAGAGAACGCGCTCTACGAGCATCCGGCGATCATGGACGCAGCGCTTGTTGGCCGGCCGCACAAGACGCTGGGCGAGGAGCCCTATGCCTTTGTCACGCTCAAGTCGGGGATGACCGCCACCGAGGCCGAACTTCGCAGCTTTGTCGCGGCGCGGCTGGCAGCGTTCAAGGTGCCGGTGGAAGTGAGCTTTTCACGCGAGCCGCTGGTGCGCAACGCCAATGGCAAGATATTGAAGACCGAGCTGAAGAAGCAGCTGGCGGGGTGAGGCGACTGGGGTCTGGGGCCGCCGGCCCCAGCCGCCGGAGGCCCCTTACACCAGCTCCATCACGCGCTTGCCGCGCTTGACCGTTGCCGCCTGGCCCTTGTCCAGCGTCGTCACCCGTTCACGGATCGTCGACATGAACACCCAGTCGCAGCGTGCCGATTCAGGCGTGAAGGCGATGGTCATGTAGCCGCGGCGGCTGGTGTCGCACCAGGTCATTTCGGGGTTTCCGGCAACGACGCTGGCGCGGATGATGGCAGGATCGGTTTTCAATGCCGATTCATAACCCGGCGAGGTCACCGACTGACCGGCGAATTCGACCCCGGCGGGGCGGCCGTTTTCGGCAAGGTTGAACGCCCAGGCATTGTGGCTGTCGCCCGAGATGACGACCATGTCCGAATCGGCGTCCTGCGCCGCGTTGAGCAGCCGGCGCCGGGCTGCCGGGTAACCGCCCCAGCTGTCCATGTTGCCGGGGATGCCGGCGGCGGCAGCGGCCATGCCGGCGGAAACAAAGCCTTGCACGCGCTTGTCGGCATCGGGCGCGACCCAGGTCATCGCATCCTTGGGGGTGAAGGTATTGCCCATGACGATCTGCTGGGCGACGAGCTGCCACTTCTGCCCCGATTTGACCGACGCCTTGAGCGTATCGGCCACCCAGGCTTCCTGTTCGGCGCCAAGAAGGGTGCGATCGGCGGCGCTCCACTGGCCATCGCGGAAATTCATCAGGCCCTGCTTGCCTTCCTTCAGCGCGGCACCGAGGTTCAGCGGCTCGTCGCGGCCTTCGATGCGGGTATCGAGAGTGAGGACGCTGACCAGATTGCCGATGTCGTAGCGCTGCCAGATGCGATCGGGGCCGGGCAGCCATTCGCCATGGACCTGGCGGGCGGCGGCCTTGCGTGCGAACCAGTCACCTTCATCGGGCTGGTGATTTTCGGCACCGCCCTTCCAGCTGTCGTTGGCATATTCATGGTCGTCCCAGATGGCGATCATCGGGAAGCGGCGGTGGAGCTCCTGTAGCGCTGGATCGACGCGGTAGCTGGCATAGCGCTGGCGATAGCTGTCGAGGGCGAGCATCTCGCCGGCGCCTTCAATCTCGCGCCCGGCCATCGCCTGGGCCGCGCTCGGGTAGATGCCGCGCGCATATTCATAGAGATAATCGCCCAGATGCAGGACGAGATCGATGTCGTCACGGGCGGCGGCATGGGCATAGGCGTTGAACCAGCCGAAGGGCTTGTTGGCGCAGCTGAACACCGCGACGTTGAACTTCGACAGATCACCGCTCGGCAGGGTGCGGGTGCGGCCGACGGGGGATTTGCTGCCATCGGGGGCGGTGAAGCGGTAATAGACCCAGCCTTTTGCCGGAAGGCCCGACACGCGCGCCTGGGCGGTGCCCCAGCTCGCCGGGCCGGCAACGGTTTCGGTGCGGGTGATGATCTTGCGGAAAGCGGTATCGCTGGCAACCTCGACCTTCAGCGTCGCAGCGGCGCCGTCCTTCGCGGCGTAGCGCGTCCACAGCTTGACCGAATCGGGCCCCGGATCGCCGGAGGCAACGCCATGCGTAAAGCCGCTGTCGGCCCATAGGCCGGCCAGCGCCGGCCGCGCGGGAAGCAGCAGGCCGGCGCCGGCAGCGGCGAGGAAACCGCGACGATGGAGATCAAGACGCATGAACAGTCCCTTGTTAAGCACGTGCCAGCGATTAGGCAGCAATTGTGACAATCTGAAGGATGCCCGCTTGGCAAAGATGCGTCAAAAGGCCGACCTGCCGACCAAGGACTGCGCCGCCTGCGGCCGGCCTTTCACCTGGCGCAAGAAATGGGCCCGCGACTGGGAAAATGTGAAGCATTGCTCCGACGCGTGCCGATCGGGCAGCCGGTTGCGCGCCAGGGAGAAAGGTGCACAATAGTGTCTGCGAGCGTGCGGTGCCGGCCCACGCCCCCGCCCGGCCACCCACGGGAGTATCCTGAAATGGGTGGCCGGGCGGGGGCGTGGGCCGGCACCGCTCCAACAATGGGAGATAAGCAATGGCGACGCAGTTGAAGCCGGTGGCCGGCGTCAAGGAAAGCGTGTCGGCAGAGGAATGGGCGATCCGCGTCGACCTGGCGGCAGCCTATCGGCTGGTAGCGCTCTATGGCTGGGACGACATCATCTTCACCCATCTGTCGGCGCGGGTGCCGGGGCCCGAGCATCATTTCCTCATCAACCCCTATAATCTGATGTTCGAGGAGATTACCGCCTCATCGCTGGTCAAGATCGATGTCGATGGCCAGCCGGTCGCCGAGACGCCCTATGCGGTCAACCCCGCCGGCTTCACCATCCATTCGGCACTCCACATGGCGCGTGACGATGCCCATGCCGTGATGCATGTCCATACCAAGGCCGGGCAGGCCGTCAGCGCCCAGGCCGCCGGGCTGATGCCGCTGACGCAGACGGCGATGCTGATCCGCGAGGAAGTCGCCTATCACGAGTATGAAGGCGTCGCGACCGACCTCGAGGAGCGCGAACGGCTGGTGGAGGACATCGGCACCAAGGATGCGATGATCCTGCGCAACCATGGCACGCTCACCGTCGGCAAGAGTGTCGCCGATTGCTTCATCAAGCTGTATTTCCTCGAGCGCGCCTGCGAGGCGCAGGTGATGGCGCTCACCGCCGGCCCGGGCGGCCTTTATAACCCGCCACAGGGCACGCCCGAAAAGGCCGCGGGCCAGGGCAAATATGGCCTGGGCATGGTGGCAGAAAAGCTCGCCTGGCCGGCGCTGCTGCGCAAGCTCGACCGGATCGACCCGAGCTTTCGGGATTGAACCAGCGTCATCATCCCGGGCTTGACCCGGGACCCAGCTCCCTTCTGTGCTTGGGCTCAGAAAACTGGGTCCCGGGTCAAGCCGGGGATGACGCATAAAGTCAGGCCGCTCTCACCTTCAAATCACCTGCGTGCGCAGCCAGTCGCGCACGGCCGGCCCGACGTCGTCGCGTTCCAGCGCCAGTGCGATGTTCGCGGTGACATGTCCCGCCTTGTCGCCGCAATCGAAGCGGGTGCCCGTGAATGTGAGAGCGTGGAAGGGTTGCACGCCGATCATTTCCGCCATGGCATCGGTGAGCTGGATTTCGCCGCCGGCGCCGCGCTTGCCCTTTTCGAGGATACCCATCACTTCGGGCTGGAGAATATAGCGGCCGATGGCAGCAAGGCGTGACGGCGCTTCGCCGGCCTTTGGCTTTTCAACAAGCGCCTTCACTTCGGTAATCAGGCCGTCGACAGCCCCGGGCGTGACGATGCCGTAGCGGTTCGTATGTTCCTCGGGCACTTCGAGAACCGAGATGATGTTGCCGCCGAGGCGCTTGTAGGCATCGTGCATCTCGGCCAGCGCTGGCGCTGCCGGGTTCCACAGCAGCTCGTCGGGAAGCAGCACGGCAAAGGCGTCGTCACCGGTGATGTGGCGCGCGCACCAGACGGCATGGCCCAGCCCCGCCGGTTCCTGCTGGCGGACATAGGCGATCTGGCCGGGGGCGAGCTGGGTTGTTTCCAGTACCGCCAGTTCCGCCGTCTTTCCCTTGGCCTTCAGGCTGGCAACGAGCTCGCCCGCGACATCGAAATAATCCTCGAGCGCGTTCTTGCCGCGCGCCGTGACGAACACCATCCGCTCGATGCCGGCCGCCAGCGCTTCATCGACGGCATATTGCAATAGCGGCCGGTCGACGACGGGAAGAAGCTCCTTGGGCACCGCCTTGGTGGCGGGCAGAAATCGCGTACCCTGGCCACCGACCGGAAAAACCGCTGTCCTGACGGGCTTGATGTTCATTCCTGCTCCATGATGCGTGTCCATGACAGCAGAACGCTGCAAAAGCGTTAGCGGTCACGGCAAGCCCCGAAAAAAGCTATAGCCAGGGCGCCCTTGTATCGAGCGCCAGCATCGCCGCCGGCTGGTTGCGCTCGGAAACAACCGCCCATTCGTCGCCGCGCACCATCACTTCGGGAACCAGCGCGCGCGAATTATAGGTGCTTGCCATCGTCGCGCCATAGGCCCCCGCCGTCATGAAAGCGATCCTGTCGCCGGCACCCACCATCTCGATGTCACGGTCCTCGGCAAAGGTATCGCCGGTTTCGCAGATCGGGCCGACAACGGTGGCGATGCGCCGCTGCTCCCGAGGTTGCAACGCCTTGATGTCGTGCCAGGCATTGTAGAGCGACGGGCGCAGCAGATCGTTCATCGCGGCATCGACGACAACGAAGTGCCTAGCGGCACCTTCCTTGGTCAGGATCACCGTCGAAACCAGCACGCCGGCATTGCCGACGATCATCCGCCCCGGCTCGAACATCAGCCGCCAGTCCCAGCCCTTCGTCACCCGCGCCACCATCGCGGCATAATCGGCCGGGCTCGGCGGCAGGCCGGCGCCTTCGCGGTAGGGAACACCGAGACCGCCGCCGCAATCGATGCGCTTGATCATGTGCCCCGCCGCCGCCATCTGGCCGCCGAGTTCGCCGAGCCGGCGGATCGTGTCTTCGACCGGGGCGAGATCGTAAAGCTGGCTGCCGATATGCGCCGCCAGCCCGATGGCGCGCAGATTGGGCTGGGCGGCCGCCAGCGCAAAGGCGGCCGGCACCCGATCCCAAGGGATGCCGAACTTGGCATCGGCGCCGCCGGTGCTGATCTTTCCATGGGTCTTGGGGTCGACCGCAGGGTTGATCCGAATGGCGATTTCCACCGTCCGCCCCATTTCGGCCGCTTGCTTGCCAAGCATGACGATCTCGGCTTCGGATTCGACGTTGAACTGGAGGATGCCGGCCTCGATGCCGGCCGCCAGCTCGTGCATCTGCTTGCCGACCCCCGAGAACACGATCCGCCCGGCCGGAATCCCGGCCGCCAGTGCCCGCGCCAGTTCCCCCCCCGACACGACATCGGCACCGGCGCCGAGCCGCGCCAGCGTCGCCAGCACCGACAGGTTGGGGTTGGACTTGACGGCAAAAGCGACCAGCGGATCACCATTGCCCAGCCCCGCCACGGCATCGGCGAAAACGCGATAATGGCGCTCGATCGTGGCGGATGAATAGCAATAGAAAGGCGTGCCAACGACCTGCGCCAGCGTTTCCAGGCTGACGCCCTCGGCGTGCATGACGCCGTCCCTGATCTCGAAATGGTCCATGGCGGGTTCCTAGACTCGAATGCGGGCGAAAAGAAGGGTGCCGGCGGCGGCCGGGGCCGGCGGCCCCGGACCCCATATGATTTCAGTCCACAACGTCGGGGTTTGGCGCCAACTATCGATTGGGGTCTGGGGCCGCCGGCCCCAGCCGCCGTAGGCCCTGAACACTTCTGCCGGAGGCCCCTAACTTGGCGGCAGGTTGAAGCGATCAGGCGGGCGCGCCTGCGAATTCGCCACCGGGTCGTCAACGCGCGCCGGTGCCGCTTGCGGCGGCAGCACAAGCATTTCTTCGGCGGTGGGCGCCACGGTGACGCCGGCAGGTGCCACTGGCGCGGTACGGGGCGGTACCGGGACCAACTGGCCCTGCTTGCCGCAGGCGGCCAGCAGCAGCAGGGCAATGAGCGCTACGGGCTTCATGATGCCGCCCTGGCAGCCGCAATCGCGGCGCGGACATTGGCGGGCGCGGTGCCGCCGAAGCTGGTGCGGCTGGCGACCGAAGCTTCGACCGACAGCACCGACCGGACGTCGGCCGTGATGCGCGGGTCGATCGCAGCGAGCTCGGCATCGCTGAGGCCCGCGAGATCGCTGCCCTTGGCTTCGGCAGCGCGCACGCACTGGCCGGTGATCTCATGGGCTTCGCGGAAAGGCACGCCGCCGGCGCGCACCAGCCAGTCGGCAAGATCGGTCGCGGTCGAAAAGCCGCTGTTGGCGGCGGCGCGCATCGCACCAGGGTTGAAGGTCACCGAGGCGACCATGCCGGTCATCGCGGCGAGGCAGAGGCCGAGATCGTCATAGGCAGCGAATACCGTTACCTTGTCATCCTGCATGTCCTTCGAATAGGCGAGTGGCAGTCCCTTCATCACCACTGACAGCCGCGTGAAGGCCGACAGCAGATGCCCGGCCTTAGCGCGAACGAGTTCGGCGGCATCGGGATTGCGCTTTTGCGGCATGATGCTGCTGCCGGTGCTCCAGGCATCGGGCAAGGTGATGAAGCCATAGGGCTGGCTCGCCCAGATGATGATTTCTTCCGCCAGCCGCGACAAATGCAGCCCGGTCAGATGCGCGGCGGCGAGATATTCGAGCGCGAAATCACGGTCCGAAACCGAATCGAGGCTGTTGCGGGTCGGTGTGGCAAAGCCGAGCGCCGCGGCCGTCATGGCGCGGTCGATGGGGAAGCTGGTGCCGGCCAGCGCCGCCGCGCCGAGCGGGCATTCGTCCATGCGCCGCGCCGCATCGGCAAAGCGGCTGCGATCGCGCCCGAACATTTCGACATAGGCCATGAGGTGATGACCAAGGCTGACCGGCTGCGCCACCTGGAGATGGGTGAAGCCGGGCAGGATGGTATCGGCATGTTCGTCGGCGCGATCGAGCAGCGCCGACACCAGCGCGGCGAGGCCAGCATCGGCTTCGCCGCACGCGGCCTTTACCCAGAGCCGGAAATCGACGGCGACCTGGTCGTTGCGGCTGCGCGCCGTGTGGAGGCGACCGGCGGCCGGACCGATGATTTGCTTCAGACGCGTTTCGACATGGAGGTGAATGTCCTCGAGCGCTGCGTCCTCGACAAGCTGGCCGGCAGCATATTCGGCGGCAATCTGCTGCAGCCCGGCATCGATGGCGGCGGCATCGGCCGGCGAAATGATGCCGCAGGCGCCGAGCATGGCGACATGGGCGCGGCTGCCGGCGATGTCCTGGCGCCACAGGCGCTTGTCGACGCCGATCGAGGCGTTGATTTCGCGCATCACGGCCGAGGGGCCGGCGCCGAAACGCCCGCCCCATAGGCTGTTGGCCCCGGTTTGCCTGCCGTTTTCGTCGCCAATCTCGCTGCCCGTGGTGATGATATGGCTCCTTTTGCCGGCGTCCGGTTGCCTTGCGGCGATAGGGGAATCGCTGCCCACCCGCAAGCAAGCGGGGCGTTGCCGCCCGCCATCGCTTGTCGATTTCAAGCGATATGGCTATCGGATGTCTGACCGCAGCATGACCGGTGCCGATGCGCCCGTCCTGGCGGTGGTGCCAGTACGCGTATCAGGATGCGGGCGTTGGTGAACGCAAGAGGTTTTCAATGGCAATGAAGCGGCACATGGGCGTGAAACGGCACGGGTCGGCACTGGCGCTGATGATAGGCGCTGCGCTCGCAGTGGCAGGGTGCGATGGCGCGGCAAAGACCGACGCCGGCGCCGATGCGGCGCAAGGCACTGCCGCCGCCGCCAAGCTCAACATGATCGATCGCAGCCATGCCGGTACCCAGGCGCCCGACGTGGTCTTCGAATGGCATGGCGGCGAAAAAGTGCGGGTGGCCGACTTCCGCGGCACCAAGGTTCTCGTCAATCTGTGGGCGACCTGGTGCGCGCCGTGCATTGCCGAGATGCCACAACTCGATCAGCTCGCCGCCGGGCGGCGCGGCCGCATGGTCGTCCTGCCGGTGTCGCAGGACATGGAAGGCTGGATGGCGGTCAACAAGTTCTTTTCGGCCGGCAAGTTCAACACCCTCGAACCCTATGTCGACCAGCCGGGCAGCTATGCCGAGACGATCAAGGCCAAGGGACTGCCGGTTTCGATCCTTTACGATGAAAAGGGTCTCGAGGTCTGGCGCGTTGCGGGCACGCCCGATTGGAACGAGCTGGCCAAGCAGGGCATCGTCTGAACCTGCGCCCCGGCAATCAGGCACCGGCCTTGGCGACCGGCACCTTGGGGATGTAGCGCAGCGCGACAAGATAGCTGCCGAGGGCGCGGAACGCCGCCGGCACTGCCTGGGCGATGGCGGCGCCGGACAGACCCAGGATCGGCACCAGCCATAGCGCCAGCCCGACGAGCATCATGAGGCTGATGATCGTCAGCCACAACAGCCATTTTTCGTGCCCCGACATTGCAAGCAGGCCGCCGATCGGCCCGGTGATGAGCTTGGCAACCTGCCCGGCTGACATGATCGCCAGCGCCGGCGCAGCGGCGACAAATGCCGGCCCGAACGCCAGCCGCAACAGCGGTTCCGGAAAATACACGCACGCCAGGATGCCGGGCCCGAGCACCAATGCCATGGCCACTGTCGCCCGGCGGTGTCGCTGCCACACGACATCGGGTCGGCCGGCGCGCAGATCGGCCGCCACCTTGCCCGACAGATAGGTCTCGCCCGTCGTCACCACCAGCGCAATGACCATGATGATCTGCATGGTGACCCGAAACGACCCCACCGCGGCAGCACTCAAACTGCCGGCAATGAGGGCGAGCAGCAACCAGTCCTGCAACATCTGGGTGGCCTGCGTCAGCATGATGGGCAGGCCTGCCGCCCGCATGCGCCGGCCATCGACGGGTTCCGCCGCCGCCCAGCGGCCGATGTCGCGCCGCAGGATGAGCCAGATCGACGCGACCGAACCGAGCTGGCAGGCAAAGAAAAGCAGCACCACCGTCGACGCCGTTACCGGCGTTGCCGTCAGCCAGAGACTGGCGACGATCGCAACGAAAAGGAAGCTGTTGGCACCTTCCCAGAACTGGCCGGCAACGGGGTGTCCGGTTCCGCGCAGTCCGGCCAGCCCGAGGCGGTACAGGGCCACCGAGGCAATGCCGGCAGCGGCGGCCAGCAACGCCGCCCTTTCGGTCTGGAACAGGGCTGCGACCTCGCCGGAGCTGGCGACAGCGACGAACAACAGGGTGATGACAACGGCCGCGACAGCAACCGAACGCAGGGCAAAGCGCACCATGCCGCGAGCGGCGCCAGTCAGGCCCTGGCGCAAATCGCCGGCGACTTCGCGCAACATGACGATGTCGAGCCCGTGGATGGCGACAAAGCCAAGGAGGGTCGCACTGACGACGGCAAAGCCGAAATGGCCCAGCGTCGCCGGGCCCACCATCCGCGCCAGCAGCGCCGTTGCCGCAAAGGAAGCAACGGCACTCGTACCCTTGAAACCATAGGCAGCGACCGCCGGGCTGGTGACGAGCTTGCGCCCGGTTTCGAAAACCCGATTGTACATGATGGCGCGGCTGTAGCGGTCGGTCGCCGATGCGCCTAGCGTTTGATTGGCTCAAGCGAACGCGAAAAACGCACGCCAGGCCTTGTCCGGCGTGACAGGCGCGAGCGGGACAAACCGCTCGCGCACCGCCCTATTTGCCGCTGACCAGCTTCACGCCGCGGTAAAGCGGCGGGTTGGAGCCGCGCTGCACGAGCATCAGGACCGTGTCGCGACCGGCCTTCTTGGCCGCCTCGACAGCAGCAGCCGCTTCCGCCGGCGTGGTCGTCGGACGCTGGTTGATCTGCAGGATGACGTCGCCGCGCTGAAGGCCCTGGCTCGCCGCGTCGCTCGAGGGGCTGATGCCGGCGATGACGACACCCTTGACGGTGTCGGCAAGCCGCAACTGCTGGCGCAGCTGCGCCGTCAACGGCTGCAGGGTGATGCCGAGGCTGGCCTTGGCCGCTTCGGCGCCGGCGTCCTTCTTGGCTTCGGCGCTTTCCTCGACTTCGGGAACCTGGCCGCCGCGCGCCTGAACAACCGATTCGGCCGGGCGCTGAACGATCGAAGCGGTAACGGTCCGGCGCTGGCCATCGCGGATCAGTTCGATCGGCACATTGGTACCGACAGGTGTGTTGGCGACGATATAGCTCAAGGTGTTGTCATACGTGACGTCATTGTTGTTGATCCGCAGGATGACATCACCCTGGCGGATCCCGGCGCGTGCCGCCGGGCCCGACGGCTCCACCGAAGCGACGATCTCGCCCTTGTCCTTGGGCAGGCCAAGGCCGGCGGCGATGTCGGTCGACAGCGGCTGGATGCCGATGCCGAGATAGCCGCGCTTGACGGTGCCCGAGGCGCGCAGCTGCTGGATGACCGGATAGGCCAGCTCGGCCGGAATCGAGAAGCCGAGGCCGACGTTGCCGCCGGTGGGCGAGAAAATCGCCGTGTTGACGCCAATGACATTGCCTTCAAGGTCGAACAGCGGGCCACCGGAATTGCCCTGGTTGATGCTCGCATCGGTCTGGATGTAGCGGTCATATTGCCCCGAACCGATATTGCGGTGCAGCGCCGAGACAATCCCTGCCGTCACGGTACCGCCGAGCCCGAACGGATTGCCGATGGCGATTGCCCAATCGCCGACGCGAACATCCTGCGAATTGCCGAACTTGACGTAAGGCAGGTCGGTCGCGTCGATCTTGAGCAGCGCCATGTCGGTCAACTGGTCACGCCCGATCAGCTTGGCCTTGTATTCACGGCGGTCCGAGAGCGTGACAGTGATGGTATCGACGGGGTCGCCGCGGCCTTCACCGGCCGAAATGACATGGTTGTTGGTAACGATGTAACCAGCCGGGTCGATGATGAAGCCCGAACCGAGTGATGTGGCTTCGCGCGTGACCGGCTCGCCGGATTCGCCCTGCTGTTCCTGGAAGCGGCGGAACAACTCCTCGAGGGGCGAAGCCGGACCGCCACGGCGGATCTTGCCAACTTCGACCTTTTGGGTCGTCGAGACATTGACGACCGCCGGTGCCAGCCGCGTCGTCAGTTCGGCAAAGCTGCGCGGGGCACCGCCCGGGGGCGATACCGGCACGGCCGGCGCGACGGCGTTCTGCGGTGGGGGCGGAGCCTGAACCGGCGCCTGGGCGAAGGCAGCAAAGGGGGCGGCACTTCCAAGCACCAGGCTGGCAACGGCAAGACGGCGAACAATGCGCACTGGACAAGGGACCTTTCGAGATATCGACGAGGAGATGCGTACGGCGGCGCCGGGATGCAAGGCAGGCCACTGCCTCGCGACCTTTTGGCTCGGGCTCCGCATCCCCTCAGGCGGGAACGAGACTGATGTCGCTATGCCGGGAACGATTCTAACCCGAGATGAACGACATCAGCCCGCCATGAACCAAATCAGCGGCTGCCCTGCCGGCCTTCGAATTCGCGAAGGAACTCGTTGTTCGGAGACATCACGATGGTCGACGAATTGTCGGTGAACGTCGTCCGATAGGCCTGCATCGCGCGGTAGAAGGCATAGAATTGCGGATCCTTGCCGAAGCTGTCGGCATAGGTCTTGGAGGCCTGGGCATCGGCATCGGCGCGCACCAGCTGCGCCTGCTTCAAGCCCTGGGCGCGGATTGTTGCGGCTTCCTGCTGACGCGCCGAGCGCATGCGCAGGAAGGCCGATTCGAGCGGCGCGCCGCTTGGCAGATCGGCGCGCTTGATGCGCACGTCGATGATTTCGGCGCCATATTGCTGGGCCTGGCGGTTCACCGTTGTCTGGATGTCGTCCATCATCGCGGTCCGTTCGGGGCTGAGCAACGACGCAAAGGGCTGTTTGCCGAGCTCGTTGCGCATCTTCGACGCCAGAATGCGGCGCAAGGCATCGTTGAGGTTCTGCTCGGTACCGACGGTCTGGACCATGCGCAGCGGATCGGTGATGCGGAACCGCGCAAAGGCATCGACGACAAGGCGCAGCTGGTCGGTGGTCAACACCGTCTGCTGTTCCATGTCGAGGTTGAGGACGCGCTTGTCGACGAAGATGGTATTCTCGATGAACGGCACCTTGGCGACCAGGCCGGCGCCCGACGCGCCGAACGGCGCCTTGGCGTCATAGGCGTTGACGATGCGCTCCGGCTTGCCGAGGCGCAGCACGACAACCTGCTGGGTTTCGGGGACGGTATAAAGCGTCCCCATCATCACGACGATGAAGACGAAGGCCGCCGTCGCCCAGAGGATCGGATTGCGAAACAAGGTCATCTTATTGTCCTGAACGACCAGAGGCACTGTTCGAGGCCGCATCGGCCGCGCTCGGGTTGGCAGTGGCCGCACGCCGCTTCAACTCGGGCAGCGGCAGGTAGCTGGTAACACCACCCGGCTCGATGACGGTCTTGTCGACCTTCGACAGCACATTTTCCATGGTTTCGAAGTACATGCGCTTGCGCGTCACTTCGGGCGCCAGCCGATACTGGGCATAGACGGCCTCGAAAGCGGCCGCTGCGCCCTGGGCGCTGGCCAGCAGCTGCTGGGCATAAGCCCGCGACTGGTTGAGATATTGCTGGGCGTCCTGCTGTGCGGCCGACACATCCTTGAAGGCGTCGTCGACGGCGGCGGGCGGATCGGCCTGCTTGATATCGACACCGCGGACTTCGATCCCCGAACGATAGCTGTCGAGAATCTCCTGCATCCGCTCACGGACCTGTTCCGCAATCTGGGCGCGCTGCGGCCCGATCGCATCGTTGAGCGAGGCCTTGGAGATTTCGGCGCGCATCGCCGATTCGCCGACTTCGCGAACCGTCTGCTCGGGCTCGGCGAGCTCGAACAGGAACAGTTCGGGGTTCTTGATCTTCCAGCGCACGGCATAGGCCAGATTGATGATGTTCTGGTCGCCGGTGAGCATCAGATTTTCCGCCGAACCCTCGGTCGCACCGATATCAACGGAATTGATCTGTTCGACCTTCGACAGGATCACCGTATCGACCGGCCAGGGCGCCTTGAACTGCAAACCGGGATCGGTGACGCCGACAAACCGGCCGAAGCGCAGTTCGACGCCGCGCTCCTGCGCGCCGACACGGTAGAAGCTGGTCAGGACAACCCAGACCGCGACGATCGCGCCAAGCGCCCACAGCCATGCGTTGCCTGAAAAGAAATCGCCGAAGCCATTGTCGCCGCCGTCACCGCCGCCGCCACCAAAGGTCGTGCGCAGCCGGTCCTGCCCGCGGCGCAGCAGATCATCGATTTCGCGCGTGCCGGTCGGCCGCGGGCCCGAAGGCCGGCGCGGCGGGGCATCGCCCCAGGGGTTGCTGCTCGGCGGACGCGGTGACGAATCCCCGGCCGGACGGCTCGACCCTTCGATCGAATCGTCATCGGGCGCGTCGCCCGAACGATCGCCCCACGGCCCGCCGCCGTGATTTCCACCGTTGTTGTTCTTTACCGGCATTCAGAATCCCAAGTCTCGTCTTCGGCTTCGAGGTCGCTATATACGAACGACGTGAGGGGATTGCGAGGGCGTGACAATGTCGCTGGCTCGGACACCCGAAAAAAGGACCGATCCAATGGCATTGAAGGACGCTGTGGCAGCCGCATTGCGCGGCGTTGCCGACCCGCTGGGCGGGGACATCGTCGGCAGTGGCCGGGCGGCGGGCATCGTCGTGAAGAACGAAGGCAGCAGCGACCCCGGCGCCGCAGTCAGCGTCGGGCTGGTACTGTCAGTCGATGGCATCGACCGCACCGCGGCCGAACGGCTGGCCGCCGCGGTCGAGGTCGCCGTCAACCGCGTTGCCGGCCAGGGCGCTGCCCGGATCATCCTGACCGCCGATTGCGGCAATGCGCCGACCGCCGCCGCCCGCCCGGTAGCGACGACCGTTCCCGGCATCCGCAAGATCGTGGCCGTGGCCAGTGGCAAGGGCGGCGTCGGCAAATCCACCGTTGCGGCCAATCTGGCACTGGCGCTGGCGCGCGCCGGCAATGCCGTTGGCCTGCTCGATGCCGATATCTACGGGCCGTCGGTGCCGACCCTGCTCGGCGTGTCCGGCCGCGCCGCGATCGACGATGGCCGGCTGCAGCCAGCCAGGGCGCATGGCATCAAGGCATTGAGCATGGGAATGATGACCGACCCCGAAAAGGCGGTCATCTGGCGGGGCCCGATGGCAAGTTCGGCGATGCTGCAGATGGTCGAAAAGGCCGATTGGGGGGCGCTCGACGTGCTCGTCATCGACCTGCCACCCGGCACAGGCGATATCCAGCTGACGATGGCGCAGAAGCTGAAGCCCGATGGCGCGGTGATCGTCTCGACGCCGCAGGATCTGGCGCTGATCGATGCGCGGCGCGCCGTGGCGATGTTCGGTCAGGTCGGCGTCCCGGTGCTCGGGCTGATCGAGAACATGAGCGGCTATCGCTGCCCGCACTGCGGCGAAAGCAGCGACCCCTTCGGCCAGGGCGGCGCCGAAGCCGAAGCAGCGACGATGGGGGTGCCCTTTCTCGGCCGCATCCCGCTCGACATCGCGCTGCGGCGGTCAAGTGACGCGGGCGAACCGGCCACGGGTGCGAACGGGGCGGTTTTCGACACGGTTGCCAGCGCGGTGGCCCAGGTGCTGGGCGTGTGAACGGAGCCGGTTGCCGGTCAGGGACGTTGTGCAGCGAAGGAGACCCAGCCCATGCCACTCACCACCGATGCCCAAATCCATGATCTGCTCGCCGGCGCGCGCACCGTCGCGATGGTCGGCGCGTCCAACAGCCCGGAGCGGGCCAGCCATGGCGTGATGGAAGCACTGCAAGCCCATGGCTATCGCGTCATCCCGGTCAACCCGACGATCACCGGCGAGCATATTCTGGGCGAATATGTCTGGGAAAGCCTCGACCAGATCGGCGTGCCCATCGACATCGTCGACATCTTCCGGCGATCCGATGCCGTCGAGCCGCTTGTCGACGAAGCCATTGCCGCAGGCGCCAAGGCGGTGTGGATGCAGCTCGGGGTGATCAACGAGGCGGCGGCTGCCAAGGCCGAAGCGGCCGGGCTGGTGGTGGTGATGGACCGTTGCCCCAAAATCGAGCTGCGCCGGCTCAGCGTTCCGGCGCCAGTCCCTTCTGATCCAGCCCCTTCTGACGGCGCGTCGCAAACAGCTTGAGGGCAAAATCGAGCCGCGCCAGCACTTCGGCGTGAAGCGCCGGGTTGGCAGCGGCAATGCCCTGAAAGACAGGATCGGGCTTGTTGAAGGCCAGCGTCGCGCCATGGCGGTCGGAAACCACCCCGCCGGCTTCGGCAAGGATCAGTGACGACGCCGCAACATCCCATTCGGCGATGGTGCGACCCTCGAGCCAGGCGTCGGCTTCGTCGCTGGCAAGCTTGGCCATGCGCAGAGCGAGGCTGTTGGGCTTTTCCACCGCCTCGCCGGGCCAGGGGGACGGCCAATAGGGCGCCGATAGGTTTGCGGCGTCGATCGGCAAGCGAACGCCGTCGAGCGTCGGCCGGCTCGACATCCGCAGCGGCAGCCCGTTGCACGTCGCCCCGCGCCCGAGCGCCGCCACGAACAATTGGCCCCGCGCCGGCGCGGCGAGCGCCGCCACGGTGGCGACACCATCCTCAACCAGCGCCACCGACACCGCCCAACCTGTCAGCCCCCTGACGAAATCCCGGGTGCCATCGATGGGATCGACGACCCAGACGCGGCGCCGCGCCGTCCGGTCCTGGGTGTCGGCGGTTTCTTCCGACAGCCAGCCATCATCGGGCCGGGCACCTTGCAAGGCCGCCTTGAGCATCGCATCGACTTCGAGATCGGCGATACCGACGGGGTTGCCGGGGGCCTTTTCCCACCATTCCGAGCGGGCGTGAAAATGCTTGAGCGCCAGAACGGCGGCAGCACTGGTGGCTTCGACGGCGAGGGTCAGGTCCGACCGGTCCGCCACTACAGTCGCTTCAGGCGCCGGCGACGGTCATGCCATCGATGCGCAGGGTCGGCACGTTGCTGGCATGGCGAAAGTGCAGGTCATCGGCGGCGACAAGCGCGCGGAACATATCGACAAGGTTGCCGGCAATAGTCACTTCGGCCACCGGCACGGTGATCTCGCCATTTTCGATGAGAAAGCCCGAGGCACCTCGGCTGTAATCGCCGGTCAGGCCGTTGACGCCCATGCCGATCAGCTCGGTGACATAGAAACCGCGCTTGATGTCGGCGATGAGCGCCGCCGGCGTGACGCTGCCGGCTTCGAGATGGAGGTTGGTCGCTCCAGCGCCCGGCGGCCCCGAGGTGCCGCGCACGGCATGGCCGGTCGGTTGCAGCCCCAGTTGCCGCGCGCTTGCCGAATCGAGCAGCCAGCCGGTGAGCAGACCCTTGTCGATGATCTTCATGGGCGCGACGGGCAGGCCCTCGCCATCGAAGTTGCGCGAGCGCAGGCCGCGGCGGCGCAGCGGATCATCGATGATGGTGATGGCGCTGTCGAACACCGCGGTGCCAAGCGCGCCCTTTAGAAACGATGTGCCGCGGGTGATCGAACTGCCGGTAATCGCGCCCATTAGATGCCCGAGCAGCGAGCTGCCGACGCGGGGATCGAAAACGATCGGCATGGCGGCGGTGTCGAGCTTGATCGGGCGGAGGCGCTTGACGGCACGCTCCCCGGCGCGCGCGCCGATGGTGGCCGGGCCTTCGAGATCGGCGAAATGCCGCGCCGAATGCCACGCATAATCGCGCTGCATGTCGCTGCCGGCGCCGGCAAGAACGCTCGCCGAAGTGCCATAGCTTGTCGAACGCTTGCCGCCGCGAAAGCCGGTCGAGGTCGCCAGTGCCGTCACCGCCCGCCCGGCCGACGCACCGCCGCCTTCGGAATTGGTGACGCCCGGGATGGCGCGTGCGGCATCCTCGGCGGCCAGCGCCAGATCGCGCAGCATTTCGGCGCCGGGTTCGGTACCATCGTCGATATCCAGATCGGCGAGCGTGCCGCGCAGCAGCCGGTCGGCCGGGGCCAAGCCCGCCCATTTGTCCTCGGGCGCCAGCCGCGCCATGGCGACGGCACGTTCCGCTGCCATGGCCAGCGCGGCCGGCGACAGGTCGGACGAGGCAACGCTGGCCGATTTCTGGCCGATGAAGACGCGGATGCCGACTTCCTCGCCCTCGCTGCGGCCGATATCCTCGAGCTTGCCGAGCCTCACGCTGATGGATGTCGAGCCATCCCCCACATACATCGCATCGGCAGCATCGGCGCCAGCGGCACGGGCGGCGGCGAGCGCCGCATCAAGACGATCGAGAGCATCGGGTACAGTCAGCATGCTCCAGACTTAGGCCGTGAACTCATAAATGTCATGCGCCGTCATGACACGGGGAAGTCAAATGGCTAGGTGCGCGAGCGCTGGCGGGCCTTCGGCCCCCGCCCTGCGGCGGATGCCGCGAAACGCGGCCGGGCTTGCGCAACGACGCCATTTGGCTTCCCCGTGTCACCCGAAGGGCGGCCCGGAGCGGCTTCGCACAGCGCTCATTTCGCTTGGACGCACCTGAAAGGTGCGCCACTGCGCTCACTCACTCGTGCGAAGCCGCTCCGGGCCGTGCCGGGGCATGATATTTATGAGTTCACGGCCTGGGGGTTCAGGGCCGTGCTGTCATCCCCGGGCCGCCGCCAGGCCGACGACAGCGGTCGCGGCGAAAAGCAGCGCCCCCGCCAGGCGATTGGCGCGGAACAGCCGCAGTGTATTGGCGGGCGAGGTATCGTCGAGCGTCATTACCTGCCAGGTGAAGTGCAGCGCCACCGGCACCAGCGCCAGCACCGCCAGCCAGTCGTCGCTTGCCAGCCACAGCGCGAGGCCCCAGGCCTTGATCGCGACGGCGTAGAAGCCGGCGACCCCGGCCTGGGCCCGGTCACCGAGCGCCCGCGCCGAGGATTTGATTCCCGCCATGGCATCGTCCTCGATGTCCTGCAGCGCGTAGATCGTGTCATAGCCGAGCGTCCAGGCCACCCCGCCGACATAGAGCAACAACATCGGCCAGCCAGGATCGGCCACCGCGACAAAGCCGACGAGCGCCCCCCAGTTGAAGGTGAGGCCGAGCCACGCCTGCGGCCACCAGGTGATGCGCTTCATGAAGGGATAGGCCGCGACCAGCCCGAGGCTGGCCAGCGCCACGAGCTGCGCCAGCGGCCGGAGCTGGAGGAGGACGACAAGGCCGACCAGCGACAGCGCGACGGCAAAGGCGAGCGCGGCCCTGACCGATACGACGCCGCTGGCGACCGGCCGCGCACGGGTGCGCTCGACCTGGGCATCAAGCTTCCTGTCGATAATGTCGTTCCACACGCACCCCGCCGCGCGCATGGCATTGCTGCCAAGGCCGAACCACAGGATGAGCGCCCAATCCGCCACCAGCCCGTCCGCCAGCGCCACCCCCCAGGCACAGGGCCAGAACAACAGCCAGCTGCCGGCCGGGCGATCGAGGCGCGCCAGCCGGGCATAGGGCTGCAGGCCGCGAGGCAGCGTATCCACCCAGCCGCGCGCAGCGTCAGGAGTCGCTTCAGATCGGGGCGCCGTGCTAGCCACGCCGCCATGAGCGAAATTGAGCCCAACCTGTCAACCACGCCGCGGCTTTACGTCGACGTGCCGCTGGCCGCGGGCGCGACGCTGACCCTGCCGGTGCCGCAGTCGCATTATCTGGCGCAGGTGATGCGGCGGCAGCCGGGCGACATGGTGCGACTGTTCGACGGCGCCAGCGGCGAATGGGCGGCGCGGCTGGTGTCGGTCGCGCGCAAGGCGGTGGTGGTGACGCTGGAGTCGCAATCGGCGCCGCAGGAAATGACCGCCGACCTGTGGCTGTGCGCGGCGCCGCTGAAGCGTGGGCGAATCGACTGGGTGGCGGAAAAAGCCTGCGAGCTCGGTGTCGCGCGGTTCGTGCCGGTCATCACGCGGCGCACGATCATCGACAAATTGAACCTCGACCGGCTGCGCGCCCATATGATCGAAGCCGCCGAACAATGCGGTCGTACCGCCCTGCCCGAGATAGCCGAGCCGACTCCACTGGCGGCGCTGCTGCGCGACTGGCCCGCAGACCGCACGCTGATCTTCGCGGACGAAACCGGCGGCGAGCCGCTGGCCGCCATCTGCGCCGCCGCCCCGGCGCCGGCGGCCTTCCTGATCGGCCCCGAAGGCGGCTTCACCCCGGAAGAGCGCGCCGCCATCCGCACCGTGCCACAAGCCCGCGCCGCCAGCCTCGGCCCGCGCATCCTGCGCGCCGATACGGCGGCAGTAGCAGCCGTTGCGGTGTGGCAGGCACTGAGCGACCGAACACCACCGTCATCCCGGGCTTGACCCGGGACCCGGCTTTTCTTTCCCGACCATTCAGCAAAGACTGCGAGAACTGATTGCACGAAGGCGGAATCAGAGCCTCCGGCGGTTGGGGCCGTCGGCCCCAAACCCCTTTCATCGGGTTTTGCGCGTGCGCCCCCGATCGAGGTGCCTGATCGAATGGGGTCCGGGGCCGACAGCCCCGGCCGCCTGAGGCGCTACCGCAGTCGCTCAACCTGCCGGCGTCACGCGGATGATCCGCTCGGCCTCCAGCAGCACGCGCTCACGACTCCAGGCGAAGGGCACGTAATCGCCGCTGGCCCAGCGGGCGAACAGGTCGCGGTAGTGAGGGCTCGCCGGGTCGCCCGATTGGCCGGGGGCGTTGACGACCATCGAATTGTCCCAGGCGCCGACGTCCATCACCAGCCGCACCGAGGCGCCGGCGGTGACACGGAAATCGCTGCCATAGCTCATCGCCATTGGGGTCGAGCTGCTGCCACCGACGGGGAGCGGGCCGACGCTGCGCTCGGCATCGCGGCCAGGGATGGCCAGCAGCGGGCGGAATTCGGCGCGGTGCAGCGCCCCCCAGCGCCAGCGCGCCGAATCCGGGCCGAGCCGCGCTGCCGCATCGTCCCAGGCAGCGCCGAGCGATTCGAGCAGGATGCTGCGGCGCATGGCGTCCGGGTCGGCCCCGAGCAGCGTGCCGGCTTCAAGCACCGGCACGATATTGGCGACCGAGGTGGTGCCAAAGCCTGGTTGTGCGGCTGCCGGGACGATGGCCTTGATGGCGGCCGGTGGCAGATGGCGGCTGGCCCAGATTTCGAACAGAGCCGCGGGCGCCGAATCGGGGCCTTCGTTGCCGTCCCAGCCGCGCAGCAGCGAAAGCGCTGCGGTTTGCGACGGGGTCGTACCCGCCAGCCCAGCAAGCAGCGCCACGGCCCGCCGGGCCAGCGGCGACGCGGCATCGGTCTGCAGCGCCATGGCATCGGCGATGCCGAATTTGGGCTTTGCTGCAATGACGTCGGCGATGCGTGTGATGCGCGATCGATCGACCCATTCATAGCCGATGACATGCGGATAGCCCGGCGGCAGGTTCATCTCGTTGGCGGTGGCAATCCAGCCTTCGGGCGGGTTGAGCCGCACCGGCAGCTTTTCGGCATCGAGCAGCCCCGTCCAGCGATAGGCCTTGCCCGCCGGCACCGGCAGCAGCCCGTCGCCGGCGGCGCGCACCGGCACATGGCCCGCCGGGGTCCAGCCGATGTCGCCATCGCGAGCGGCGAACAGCAGGTTGAGCGACGGCGACCCCCATAGGTTGCGCGCCTTCAGGAAGTCCCCCTGCCCACGCGCCTGGAAGGCCCAGGCGGCGTTGAAATAGGCTGCCGCGCCTGGCCTGTCCCAGGTCGCCCGCAGGGCGAAACTGCGTCCGCTGGCAGGCTCTTCGTGGAGGATCGGGCCATCGCTGCTGAATTTCAGCACGACCTCGCGCGGCGCCTCGCCCTTGACCGGGATGGTTTCGCGCACTTCGCGCAGGCGGGTGCCGGGCGGGTTGACCACCAGATCCTGCTGGTCGGAATAGAAGATCGTCAGCGCCCAGGCGAGATCGTCATTATGCCCGAAGCTGACGCCCGGCAGCGCTGGTTCACCCGCGCCGGCAATCTTCAATTCGGGCGTGTCGATGTGCGACAGGTAGCGAAGATTTGGCACCGAATGCGCACGGTGCGGATCATTGGCGAGGATCGGCCGGCCGGTGGCGCTGCGCCCGGCCGCGATGACCCAGTTGTTGGAGCCTTCGCTGCTTTCGGCGTCGGTCCGCATCGCAACGACGGCCTTGCCGTCGAAGCGCACCTCGCTGGTGCCAAGGTCATAACCGGCGAGGACGCCGGCAGGCACGCTGCATGGATCGAGGCCCTTGGGAATGGTGACGCGATGGTCGGGGGCGAGCGCGCGGCGAAGCGGCTCATATTTCACATCACCGGTGCACAGTGCCCGCGCCCGCGCGACTTCGGAATCGATATTGCGCGTCAGCCCGTTCGACCGGATGCGAACGATGTCATCGGCGGTCCAGCGTTCGGGCCGGCTGTCGGTAGCGGCGAATTCGAGCGGCAGCGGCTGGCGGCCGGCGGCGACATCGCCGACAAAGGCGTTGATGCCGGCCGCAAAGGCTTCGGTCCAGCCGCGCGCCGGCGGCGGATAGGCAGCCCATTCGGCAGCCATGTCACCGCGGTAGAGCAGCAGCCGGCTGGCCCGATCCTGCGCGACAAAGTCGGGGCCGAAGCTCGCCGACAGCCGCCCGAGGCCACGCTTGCGCCACAGATCGACCTGCCACAGCCGGTCGCGCGCCACGGCATAGCCCTGCAGAAAGAAACCATCGCGCGCTGTGGCGGCATAGATATGGGGGATGCCGGCGCGATCGACGATGATTTCGCCAGGTGCGGAAAGACCGGGCACCGACCGCTGCTCGGCCATCGGTTCAGCGCCTGCCGGGGAAAAACAGCTGGCCAGCAGCGAGGCGGCCGCGAAACCAAAGCCGGTCCATCGTGTCGCGCTGCTCGATATCGTCATATAGCTGATTGAACATTGCGAGCGAGCGTAGGGCAAGCCCAGACCGTCGCGACCAATTTTTCCGTTGATCGTCCTCGATGTCGACAGGCGCGCGTCCGGGGCCGCCGGAAGCCATTCTCGTTTCAACAAATGTGCGAAAGAGTCTAGAACTCGCCAACCAGCCGCAAGGCGCCGATAGCATTGGCGCGGGCCTGGCGCGGCTTTTCGACCCCCGCGCCGACCTGCAACACGGTACGAGCGCCGATGCGTTGATGAAGCTGGGGGACGACGAGAAACTTGCCGGCTGCGCCGCCGGCATGGTTGACTTCGACGCCAGCGGTCGTGCGCCGCCCGACATCGCGGAAAAGGCTTTGATTGAGAAGCAGCGCCGACCTGCCGGGGCGGCGCGTGTCCTTGGCCTTGGCACCGACCATTGTCATGCTGGTCCAATGGTCACCGACACGGGCGCCAACAAGATAGAGCAGGCTCGACCCCCAAAGGCCCTGGCGATCGATGGTGCCCAGATATTGGACGCCATGGACCACTTGGCCGTCGAGTGCGGTGCCAAACGTCCCTTGCAAGCCCAGTTTGAAAGATTCGACACCCGTGTCGACCATCGGCAATTCGAGTTCGACAGCAAAACCATCGGCGACCGCCATTTCGATCTCGGGCGCCCATTCGACACTGCCGCCGGCCCCGACCGCTGCCAGAACATTCGCCTCGAACTCGCCGCGAAGCGCGCCAAGCGGGCGGATCATGTCGAAAATCATCGGCTCGGGAATGGTCGGGACGCGTGGGTTGCCCTCATCGAGATTCTCGCGCGTCGTTCCCGGTGCCGCGAACGCCGGCGCCGCCAAGGCGAGGCTGATAATGACCGGCAGAAATCTTGACAGCATGGCGGCATGGTTCACCAGACCGTGCTGAACGGCTGGTGAACCTGCGCCGAGCTTTGACTATTCCGCAGCCATCGCCACCACCGGTGCTGCCTGTGGCCCACGCACCAGCGTTCCGGGTAGGGCCCCGGTCATTTCGCCATGGCGGAAGGTGACGACGCCGTTCTTGATCGTCGCGACATAGCCTTCGGCTTTCTGCAACAGCCGCTTGCCGCCGGCAGGAAGGTCGAAAGCCATCCAGGGGGCGCCGAGCTTCAGCGCCTTCATGTCGATCAGGTTGATGTCGGCGAGCATTCCCGGCTGCAGCTGACCGCGATCGTTCATGCCATAGAGCCGTGCCGTGTCGCTGCACTGGCGCTTGATGGCGTTCTCGATGCTCACCGTGCCGCGCTTGCGGTCGCGCACCCAATGCTGAAGCAGGAAGGTGGGGGAGGCGGCATCGCAGATCGTGCCGCAATGGGCGCCGCCATCCGACAGCGAGATCACCACATCGTCGCGCTGCAACAGCCCTTCGACAAAATCGAGGTTGCCATCGGCATAGTTGAGGATGGGGAAATAGATGAAGCCGGTGCCGTCATTGGCGGTCATCAGGTCATAGCTGTATTCGGCCGGGCTTATGCCTGCAGCGGCGGCGCGCGCCGCGATGGTCTGTGCCTGTGTCGGCTCATAATCGAAATCGGGCCCCATTTCATAATGCAGGCCAAAGCCCTGGGCGACAGCATAGAGCAGCGCCTGCACGTCCGATTGCGGGATAACATCGGCTTCGGCGAGGAGCCTGGCCTTCCATTCGGGGTCGCTGATTTTCGCCCATTGTTCGGCCCAGGGCGCCTTGTCGATTTCGGCCCAGGACGGCTTGAACTTGAAGGGGTGGACGGTGCCGCGCCACGCCATCAATATGCCATTGCCGCGCAGCGCGATCTGAGCGACGATGTTGGCACCTTTGGCGTTCCATTTGGCGGTTTCGGCCATCTGTTCCTGCCAGGGCAATTCCTTGGCGATGCTCTGGAGCATGGCGAAAGTGACGGGCAGCCCGGTTTCCTGGCTCAATGCGCCCATCCAGCCGAATTCATCCCATTCGCGGCGCAGGTCGCTTGCCATTTCGAACACGCCATGCCCGGCGCGCGCCACGGCCCGGCCGATGCCGATCAATTCTTCCTTGGTCGCCGTGGTGCCGGGGACGACTTCGCCATCGATCGATTTGTGGAGGACGGTGCGCGAAGTCGAAAAACCGAGCGCCCCCGAGCGCAACCCATCCTCGACGATGGCGCTCATCTGGGCGATCTCGTGCTCGGTGGGGGCTTCGTTGCGCGCCCCGCGCTCGCCCATCACATAGGCACGGACGGCGCCATGCGGCACATGGGTGGCGACATCGATCGTCCGCGGCCGTTCCGCCAGCGCGTCCATATATTCGGGAAAGGTTTCCCAGTTCCAGGTCATGCCTTCTGCAAGTGCGGTGCCGGGAATATCCTCGACGCCTTCCATCAGCCCGATCAGCCAATCATGCTTGTCGGGCTTGGCCGGTGCGAACCCCACGCCGCAATTGCCCATGACAACGGTGGTAACACCGTGCCACGACGATGGCGCCATTTCCGAATCCCATGTCGCCTGGCCATCATAATGGGTGTGGATGTCGACGAAGCCCGGCGTTACATGCAGACCGGCAGCATCGATCTCCTCACGGCCCTTTGCCGTGATCGTGCCAACGGCGGTGATGCGCCCGCCATCGATGGCGATATCGCCAGTGAAGGCCGGGGCGCCGGTGCCATCGACGATCGTGCCGCCGCGAATGACCATATCGTGCATGTGAACGACTCCGCTGCAATGATGCCGGAGCATGGCACGTCCGGCGGCACCGCGGCACGCCCATAATTGGGGGGTATTATCGGCCCGTGCCGGCGCCGCCCGCCCGCCAGCCCGGTCAGTTCCCGGCCCGGGTTGCAAACGTCAGCGAGCCTTGCGTCTTGCCTTCGGCGGTCGAGGCCTGGACCATCATCTCGCGGCCGGTCGCCTTGTCGGCGGCGGTGAACATCTGCAGGGCGCCGGCAGTCATCGACCCCGATTCGCCCAGGCCGGTCTGCTGGGCGAGCGCCTTGTAATGCGCGATGATCCTGGCCGGATCGTCTGCCGATTCGAAAGCGATGATGCTGCCCCTGTTATCGCCCGATGCGCTGGCGATGACGGAGATCACCCTGGCACCGGGATAGGCGGCGGCATGGGCCGGCGCGTCGGCAGGCCAGGCGCCTTCGCCGCCGAAGGTCGCCACCGATTTTTCGCCTTTTTCGTTCGTGGCCTCGATCCGCGCCGGGCCGTCGCCCTCCTGCTGCGATTCGATCGTCACCGTTTCGCCGTTGCTGCCCTTGATGGTCGTCGTGTCGCTGTCCTTGCCGCACGCCGCGAGCGCCAGCGCCGGCACAACGAAAAAACCCACAAGACGCATGGTACATCCTTTCGAAAGCTGTCGAAGACTATCGCCAGCCGCCTGTCCCGTCGATAGCCGCAACGACAAGCCCCGCATCCGCTCCGTAGCGACGGCCTTTGAAGCCAGGCTGAATTGCGCGCCTTGCACCGCCCCGCTATGGGCGTTTCGCATGAGCAATCAAGTCGCAGTCCTGGGTGATGAGGCCCTTATCGAAACCCGCGACCAGCTCGTCGGGGTGTTCGAAAAAGGCAATAAACCCAAGGCGGCATGGCGCATCGGTACCGAGCATGAAAAGTTCGTCTATCGCACCGCCGATCATCGTGCGCCTTCCTACGACGAGCCTGGCGGTATCCGCGATCTGCTGAAGGGCATGGAGGGTTTCGGCTGGGAGCCTGTCACCGAACGCGGCCCCGACGGAACCAGCAACGTCATCGCCATGAAGGGCGTCGATGGCGCGATCAGCCTCGAGCCCGCCGGCCAGTTCGAGCTGTCGGGGGCGCCGCTCGATTCGATCCACGAAACCTGCGCCGAATCGAACCGCCACCTGGCGCAGTGCCGCGAAGTCGGCGACCGGCTGGGGCTGGGTTTCCTGTCGCTGGGGTTCTGGCCCGACAAGGCGCGTGCCGACCTGCCGGTGATGCCCAAGGGCCGCTATGTCATCATGCGCCGCCACATGCCGCGGGTCGGCAATCTCGGGCTCGACATGATGCTGCGCACCTGCACCATCCAGACCAACCTCGATTATGCGAGCGAGGCCGACATGGTGATGAAGTTCCGCGTGTCGATGGCGCTGCAACCGCTGGCGACGGCGCTGTTCGCCAATTCACCCTTCACCGAAGGCAAGCCCAACGGCTTCAAGAGCTTCCGCAGCCATATCTGGACCGATACCGATCCGGCGCGCACCGGTACCCTGCCCTTTGTTTTCGAGGATGGCTTCGGCTTCGAGCGCTACACCGACTATGCGCTCGATGTGCCGATGTACTTCGTCTACCGCGACGGCAAATATATCGACGCCGCCGGCCACAGTTTCCGCGACTTTCTCGATGGCAGACTGGCGGTGCTGCCCGGTGAAAAGCCCCGGCTGGCCGACTGGAAAGACCATCTTTCGACGGCATTCCCCGAGGTGCGGCTGAAGGGCTATCTGGAAATGCGCGGCGCCGATGGCGGGCGATGGGACCGGATCTGCGCGCTGCCGGCGTTCTGGGTCGGGCTGCTTTATGACGAGGTCGCGCTCGATGCGGCATGGCAGCTGGTCAAGGGCTGGAGCCATGCCGACCATGACCGACTGCGCGACGAAGTGCCCCGGCTGGCGCTGGCCGCCGCCAGCCCCAACGGTGGCACGTTGCAGGACCTTGCCAAGGCCGTGCTTGCCATCGCCGATGCCGGGCTGGCGCGGCGCGCCCGGCTGAACCGGATGGGCGATACCGAGCAGGGCTTCCTCAGTCCGTTGCGCGACATTGCCGCTAGCGGCATGACCAACGCCGACCGGCTGCTGGCGCTGTATGAAGGCGCGTGGGGCGGCGATGTGTCGAAGGTCTATGAGAACGAGAGTTATTGACCCGCTCCGCCCGCCCCCCACGTAAGCGAAGTTGGAGTGAGGGAGGAAGAAGATAGAAGGATTTTCAACATGACCGATCCTGTCGTCATCGCCGGTTTTGCCCGCACCCCGATGGGAGGCTTTCAAGGCGCCCTTGCCGGCGTGTCCGCAACAGCGCTTGGTGCTGCGGCGGTGAAGGCTGCGGTCGAACGGTCGAAGGTCGATCCGGCGCGTGTCGAGGCGATCTTCATGGGCTGTGTGCTTCCGGCCGGGCTTGGCCAGGCACCGGCGCGCCAGGCGGCGCTTGGCGCCGGTCTGCCGCTGTCGGTGGAAGCGACCACGGTCAACAAGATGTGCGGTTCGGGCATGCAGGCGACGATCATGGCGCATGACGCGCTGCGCGCCGGCAGTGCCGATGTCATCGTGGCGGGCGGCATGGAGAGCATGTCGAACGCCCCCTATCTGTTGACCAAGCACCGCGCCGGCGCTCGCATCGGCCATGATGCCGTGAAGGATTCGATGTACCTCGACGGCCTTGAGGATGCCTATGACCCCGGCAAGCTGATGGGCGCCTTTGCCGAGGAATCGGCGCGCGATTACCAGTTCACCCGCGCGGCCCAGGATGAATTCGCCCTCGAAAGCCTGGCCCGCGCTACGGCTGCCATTGCGTCAGGGGCCTTTGCGGACGAAATTACGCCAGTAACCGTGACGGGACGCGGTGGCGAGACCGTGGTTGCCGAGGACGAGCAGCCCGGCAAGGCACGGCCCGACAAGATCCCCACCCTCAAGCCCGCCTTCGCCAAGGACGGCACCATCACCGCCGCCAATGCCTCGTCGATTTCGGACGGCGCGGCAGCGCTGGTGCTGACCCGGGCCAGCATCGCCGCGCGCGACGGCATGGCGGTGCGGGCGCGCATCGTGGCGCATGCCGCCCATGCCGATGAACCCGGCATTTTCTCGACAGCGCCGGTAGCGGCGATCGAGAAGCTGCTCGCCAAAGCCGGCTGGCGCATGGCCGATGTCGATCTGTTCGAAGTCAACGAAGCATTTGCCGCTGTCGCGATGATCGCCATGCACGACCTTGGCATCCCGCGCGACAGGCTCAACATCCATGGCGGCGCGACGGCGCTCGGCCATCCGATCGGCGCATCGGGGGCGCGGATCATCGCGACGCTGGTGGCAGCGCTGGAACGCACCGATGGCAAGCGCGGCGTGGCGGCGCTGTGCATCGGTGGCGGCGAAGCGACGGCGATCGCGGTCGAGCGCGACTGAGCCGACTTATCCCCGATATCCCCGTTATCCACAGGCCGAATTGCCATTATTCCGCTTTGACGACTCGGGGTCAGGTGAGACACTTCACCTGTAGCCGGGAATTGACGGCGGCGGAAACGCCAAAGGAAATGAAGCGGTTGCAGCCTGCGGCGAGCGCCATATTGCGGTTTCGGCCGGAATTCAAGCACGAACCAGGGGCAGGGACGGTCGGCGAACCAGCCCGCAAGCGCAGCCACGCAAGTGGCGGGCGCAGCGACGGGGAAACCACCGGTCCGGCAGCGCGGAACGCCCTTAAAAAAGGCCGCCCGGACTGCAAAGTGCCGTGGCACCAAGTCGGGAAGCGCTGCCGAAAGGCAGTGGGGCCGCAAGGCCAAAGGCAAACATCCGGCGGCGAAAGCCGAACGGGAATTTGCCGGTTCGACCCGCCAAGCAGGCACGACACAGTGGCGGCCGGTGGCAGCACCGGCCGCCATTTTGTTGTGCGGCGTCAGGCAGCGACAGCTGTGCGCGCCTGTTCGACAGCCTTCAGCAGCGCTTCGGCCACACCCGCCGACGACGCCGGGTTCTGGCCGGTGATCAGGCCCCCGTCGGTCACGACATGAACGCCCCAGTCCGCAGTGCGCGAGTAATCGCCGCCCTTGGCCTTCAGCATGTCCTCGACAAGGAAGGGCACCACATCGGTCAGCCCGACGGCGTCTTCCTCGCTGTTGCTGTAGCCCGTCACCCGCTTGCCGGCGACGAGCGGTGCGCCATCACTGCCCCGCACGTCGCGCAGCACGCCCGGCGCGTGGCAGACAGCGCCAACCGGCTTGCCCTGCGCAACCGCAGCTTCGATCAGCGCGATCGAGGCCGTATCGGCGGCCAGGTCCCACAGGGGCCCATGGCCACCGGGGTAGAAGATCGCGTCAAAGCCGGCGATATCGAGGTCGGCAAGCGGCGTCGTTGCCGCCAGCGCCGCCTGGGCTTTGGAATCGGCATCGAAGCGCCGCGTGTCATCGCTTTGCGCATCGGCTTCGCTGCTCTTGGGATCAAGGGGCGGTTGCCCGCCGCGCGGCGATGCCAGCGTGACATCGGCCCCCGCGTCCTTGAACACATAATAGGGGGCAGCCAGTTCCTCGAGCCAGAAGCCGGTCTTCTTGCCGGTGTCGCCAAGGTCGGCGTGCGAAGTCAGGACAATGAGAATATGCATGAAGGGGCCTTCCGGTGTGATGCCCCAGCCAACGCTGCGGCACCATAACGGTTCCCCTTCGGTTTGCCAGCCTCCGCCGGTATCTTCAGTTGCCGGCCTCCGCCGGCGTCTTCAGTTGCCGGCCTCCGCCGGCGTCTTCAGTTGCCGGCCTCCGCCGGCAGCGTCAGTTCGCGGCTACCGCCGGCAGGGCCACCTGCATCGGGCTCGGCACCTCGTCCTTCATCGTCGCCGCGACCTTTTCGGCGGCTTCGAGCACGCGCAGGATATTGCCCCCGGCCAGCTTCTCGCAATCGGCTTCGCTCCAGCCGCGCTTGAGCAATTCGGCGATCAGCGCCGGATAGGTTTCGACGCCCTCCAGGCCAATGGGGGTCGAATCGATGCCATCGAGATCGCCGCCGATGCCGACATGATCATGGCCGATCAGCTTGGCGATGTGGTCGAAATGGTCGGCGACATCCGAAATCGTCACCGGCGGCATCGGATTGGCCTTTTCCCATTCGGCGAGCGCTGCTGCAGCGCGCTCGGGCTGGCCGATGTAAAGCCCCGAATAGGGCGGCGCATTGTAGCGCGCCCGCTCGCCGGCGCGCGCCGCTTCCCACTCCTGCCGCGCACGGCTGACATAACCGGGAACAAAGGTGCTCATCACCACGCCATTGTTGGCCTTGACCAGCCACAGGACATCGTCGGGCACGTTGCGCGGATGATCGGTGACGGCGCGCGCCGCCGAATGCGAAAAAATAACCGGGGCCTTGGTCGCGGCAAATACGGCCTTCATCGTTCGCGGGCTGACATGGCTGATGTCCACCAGCATCCCGATACGGTTCATTTCATGCACTACCGCCTTGCCGAAATCGGTCAGCGCGGCCTTGCGCGGCGGTTCATTGGCGCTGTCCGCCCAATCATTGTGGCGGACATGGGTGAGCGTCATGTAGCGGACACCCAGATCGTAGAACATGCGCAGCGCCGGCAATGAATTGTCGATCTGGCTGCCGCCTTCCACCCCCATCAGGCTGGCGACCTTGCCGGTCCGCTGGATGCGGCGGATATCGGCAGCGGTGCTCGCCAATTCGAGATCCTGCGGATGGCGGGCAACGATGCCGCGAACGATGTCGATCTGTTCAAGAGTCGCCTTGACCGCTGCCGGGCCGCTGATGTTCGCCGGAACCCATACCGACCAGAATTGCCCGCCGACGCGGCCCTGGTGAAGGCGCGGGATATCGGTGTGGAGCGGGTTGTCGAACTTGCGGGCATCGGCGGTGAGATCGACACTCCACCATTTCTCGCCGAACTGGCCGCGCAGCTGCTCGGGCCAGTCATTATGGCCATCGATGATCGGCTGGCGCTTGAGCACGGCCTGGGCCTTGGCCATCCAGAGATCGTTTGCCGCGTCGGGGGCGGCAAGCGCCGGGGCCGAAACAAGGAGCAGGGCAAGGAGAGGAATGATGCGCATGGCAAACGTTGTCGCACCGCCCTGCCCTATCTTGCAAGACAGCTTTGCGGGAGCCCACGAATGGGCGACACAGCGCGGCCCCCGAAGGAGATAGAGGCGATGCTCGATACCAGCGAACGTGGTGTTTATACCGCCGATCACGAAGCCTTTCGCGACACGGTCCGCAAGCTGTTCGACAAGGAGCTTTACCCCAATATCGATCGTTTCGAGCATGACGGCATCGTTTCCAAGGACTTCTGGCGCGCCTGCGGTGACCAGGGGCTGCTGTGCCCGACGGTTCCCGAGCAATATGGCGGCCTGGGGCTCGATTTCGGCTATAATTCGGTCGTCAACGAGGAACTGAATTATTCGGGCTGTTCCGCCGGCATTACCCTCCAGTCCGATATCATTGCCGATTATCTGCTGTCCTATGGCAGCGAGGAACAGAAGCAGAAATATCTGCCCAAGATGATCAGTGGCGAACTGATCACCGCCATCGCGATGACCGAGCCGGGCGCCGGGTCCGACCTTCAGGGTGTCCGCACGACGGCGAAGAAGGATGGCAACCATTATGTCATCAACGGCTCCAAGACCTATATCACCAACGGCCAGAATGCCGATCTGATCATCGTCGTTGCCAAGACCGAGCCCGACAAGGGCGCCAAGGGCACCAGCCTGATCCTTGTCGAAAGCGACGCCGAAGGCTTTGCCCGCGGCCGCAACCTCGACAAGATCGGCCAGCACAGCGCCGACACGTCCGAGCTGTTCTTCAACGATGTGCGCGTGCCGATGACCAACTGCCTTGGCGAGGAGAACAAGGGCTTCATCTATCTGATGAGCCAGTTGCCGCAGGAACGCCTCGGCATCGCCATCGGCGCCCAGGCCGGCGCCCAGCGCGCCTTTGACGAAGCGGTGAAGTTCACCAAGGATCGCAAGGCTTTCGGCAAGACGGTGTTCGATTTCCAGAACACCCGTTTCACCTTGGCGTCGTTGAAGACCGAGCTTCAGGTCGGCTGGGCGCATGTCGACTGGGGGCTGAAGCGCTTGCTCGAAGGCAAGCTGACCGCCGCCGAGGCCAGCGCCGCCAAGCTGTGGCACACCGAAATGCAGGGGCGTGTCGTCGATGCGGCGCTGCAGTTGCATGGCGGCGCCGGTTACATGAACGAATATCCGATCGCCCGGATGTGGCGCGACGCCCGTGTCCAGCGCATCTATGGCGGCACCAGCGAGATCATGCGCGAAGTCATCGCACGCACGATTTAAGTCTGGCCACGCCGCGCCGGCCATGACACTGACCATCGCGAAAGCCATAGGGGAGATACGACCATGATGTTCGAGTACAGCGACAAGACCAAGGCGCTCATCGAGCGGGTTACCGCTTTCATGGACGAGCATATCTACCCTAACGAAGCCCGCTACGAGCAGGAATCGGCCGAAGGCGACCGCTGGAAGGTGCTGCCGGTCATCGAGGAGCTGAAGCCGATTGCGCGCGCCGCGGGCCTCTGGAACCTGTTCCTCAACGTCTCCGATCATGATGTCGGCGAATGGAAGGGCCCGGGCCTGACCAATAGCGAATATGCCCCGCTTGCCGAGATCATGGGCCGCGTCGGCTGGTCGAGCGAAGTGTTCAACTGCTCGGCGCCCGATACCGGCAACATGGAAGTGCTGCGCACCTATGGCACCGAGGCGCAGAAGCAGAAGTGGCTGAAGCCGCTGATGGCCGGGGACATCCGATCGGCCTTTCTGATGACCGAGCCGGCCGTGGCGTCGTCGGACGCGACCAACATCGAAACCTCGATCGTCGCCCAGGGCGACGAATATGTCATCAACGGCCGCAAATGGTGGTCGTCGGGGGTCGGCGACCCGCGCTGCTCGATCGCCATCGTGATGGGCAAGACCGATCCGGGTGCGGCTCGCCATGCCCAGCAGAGCCAGATCCTGGTGCCGCTCGATGCCCCCGGCATTACCAAGCTGCGCGCCTTGAAGGTGTTCGGCTATGACGATGCCCCGCATGGCCATTTCGAGGTCATCCTCGACAATGTCCGGGTGCCGAAGGAAAACATCGTTCTGGGCGAAGGTCGCGGGTTCGAAATCGCGCAAGGCCGCCTCGGCCCGGGGCGTATCCACCATTGCATGCGCAGCATCGGTGCCGCCGAGCGGGCGCTCGAAAAGATGGTCAAGCGGCTGAAGTCGCGCGTCGCCTTCGGCAAGCCGATTTCGGAACACAGCCTCTGGCATGAGCGCATTGCCGATTCGCGCATCGCCATCGAACAGGCGCGCCTGCTGACGCTGAAGGCGGCCTATATGATGGACACCGTCGGCAACAAGGGCGCTGCCAACGAGATCGCCATGATCAAGGTGGTGGCACCGAACATGAGCTGCCTGATCCACGACCATGCCATCCAGGCGCATGGCGGCGGCGGCGTGTGCCAGGATTACGGGCTTGCCTCGGGCTATGCCGGGCAGCGCACCCTGCGCCTGGCCGATGGTCCCGACGAAGTCCACCGCGCCGCGATCGCGAAGAACGAACTGCGGCGGTACAACTGAGGCACGATTTGCGGGAATGGCAGTTGCCTTCCCGCAATTGCCTGTGCTAACCGCCCCCTCCTACCGGCCGGGGCAGCGCCCTGGACATGATGGTCGTGCGGCCATGGCGGAACTGGTAGACGCGCAACGTTGAGGTCGTTGTGGCCGAAAGGCCGTGGAAGTTCGAGTCTTCTTGGCCGCACCAGACAGCCGGCAGGCGCCGGGAAAAGCCCTGCAACAGGCAGGAAGTTCGTGACGACAGTGATAGAAACCAAGGCCGACCCACAGGATGGCCCGGCCGTCACAGACAGAGCGAGCTGAGCCCATGTTCGATGAATACGGTTTTCCCGGTGACGCCCATGACGCCGCTTCGCCTGTCCTCGGGACCTTCGTCTATTGCAGCCGTGCCGCCGAAAGCGTCGATGACGTCGAAGTCGACCGCATCATCCAATGGTCGCAAAGCCGCAATGTGGCTCGCGAAATCACCGGCGTGCTGGTTTTCGGCAGCGGTGTCTTCTTCCAGTGGATCGAGGGCCCACCTGCCGAGGTCGACAAGCTGATTGCAAGCCTGCACGGCGATGCGCGCCATCACGACATCGTCCCGCTCGACCGCAGTGTTGAAAAGCGCGACCGTCTCTATCCGAACTGGGAAATGGAGCGGGTGGGCGCCGACGACATTCGCGCCGTGCTGGAGGATGCGCTGGAAAGCGCCGAGGACAGGAACAATATCGCGGCGCTCAAGCGTATTCTCGCCCACCTCGATTCAGGGCCGCTCGATACGCTCGGGCGAAGCTGAAGCGCTGGCCGGCCTGCCCGGCGGCCTAGATTCGCACGCCTGTCATGACCTTGCCTGTCCTCTACAGCTTTCGCCGCTGCCCCTATGCGATGCGGGCGCGGCTGGCGCTGGCGGTCAGCGGCACGGCCCATGCGCTTCGTGAAATCCGGCTGTCGGACAAGCCGGCGGCGATGTTGCAGGCATCGCCGAAGGGAACAGTGCCGGTTCTCGTTCTCGCCAATGGCGACGTCATCGACGAAAGCCTGGACATCATGCGCCATGCCCTGGCGACGCATGATCCCGAAGCATGGCTGGCGCGCGATGACCCGGCCCTGATCGCAACCAACGACGGCGCGTTCAAACAGGCGCTCGACCGCTACAAATATCCGCAGCGCCACGGCAGCGATCCACTGGAACACCGCGCCCTCGGCCTTGGCTTCCTGCAGGCGCTCGATGATCGTCTGGCCCTATCGGCGCAGCTTTGCGGGCCGGCGATGGGGCTAGCGGACGCAGCGATCATGCCGTTTGTCCGACAGTTCGCAGCAACCGACCGGGCCTGGTTCGACGCCCTGCCCTTGCCGCATCTGCAAGCCTGGCTGGCGGCGCATCTTGAGTCCCTGCTTTTCCAGACGATCATGGCGCGCGTCTTGCCCTGGTCGGACCAGGACCATCGCTGAACGGGCCGACAGGCTTGTCATGCGATCCCGACAGCGGGCACAAGCCCCCTCCCCTTTCCTCGCAGGCGCGCCGAGACCCCCATGCCAACAGCTTCATCGCATCGGGTCATCGGGCTCGACTTCGGCACCACCAACACGGTCGCGACGGTGGTGCAGCCCGGGGACGACCCGCGCTTCATCGACTTTGCCGGGCCGGTGGCGCCAACGGCGGTTTTCCGATCGGCCCTGTGCTTCTGGGAGGACGATAGCGCATCGAGCGGCGTCGCCGTTGAGGCGGGGCCATGGGCGATCGCTGAATATCTGGCCTGGCCGCAAGGCTGTCGCTTCATCCAGTCGTTCAAATCGGTCGCTGCCAGCCATAATTTCGACAAGGCCGCCATCTTCGAGCAGCGTTACAGTTTCGAAGCGCTCGGGCGGGCGTTTCTGGCCGAATTGACCCGACATTCCGGCGGGGACTTCGGTGACAAGGCCAGCCGCATCGTCGTCGGCCGCCCGGTTGCCTATGCCGGCAGCGGCCCCGACCCGGCGCTGGCCCGGCAACGCTACGACCTGATGTTCGAAGGCTTTGGCGGCGAGGTTCATTATGTCTATGAACCGCTGGCAGCTGCCTTCACCTATGCCGCGCGGCTGGCCGATGAAGCCATGGTGCTGGTTGCCGATTTCGGTGGCGGCACCAGCGATTTCTCGGTCGTCCACATGAAGCCGCCGGGGGCACCACAGCGGTTCACGGCGCTGGGGCACGCCGGCATCGGCATTGCCGGCGACGATTTCGATTTCCGGCTGCTCGACCAGCTCGTCCTGCCGCGGCTCGGCAAGGGCAGCGAATATCGCTCGTTCGACAAATCCCTTGTCATCCCGGGAAGCTATTTTGCCGATTTCAGCAACTGGTCGCGGCTGGCGCTGATGCGCAATCGCCGCACCATGGAGGAGCTCCGACGGTTGCAGCGGCAGGCCGCCGATCCGGCAGCCATCGCACGGCTGATCGCGGTCATCGACAATGAACTCGGTTACCCGCTTTACGACGCCATCGGCCGCGTCAAGCGCCAGCTGTCCGAAAGCCCCGGTGCAACGTTCCGCTTTTCGGGCGCCGGTATCGAAATCGACGCCGATGTGACGCGGGCGGACTTCGAAGCCTGGATCGCGGACGACCTCGCCCGTATCGAAGCCACCGTCGACGCCGCCCTGGTCGCCTCGGGGGTCGCGAACAGCGATATCGATCGGGTGTTCATGACCGGCGGCTCGTCGCTGATCCCCGCGGTCCACGGCATCTTCGCCAGGCGCTTCGGCGCGGATCGTGTGGCTGTCGGCGGCGAGCTGACGTCGATTGCCCAGGGGCTGGCGTTGATCGGCGCGCGCGACGATGTGGGGGACTGGTCGACCTGAAATCAGGGCCCGCATGCAGTCGGGCCGGCGTCACGCTGCGGGGGTCACCGTGCCACAGGGATCATCACCTCGTTGCGCCGCAGGAACCAGAGCTTCCAGGGCGGATCATATTGCGCCAGCGATGGCGGCCCAACCGCCTGGAAGCGCCGCGCGCTGACAAAGCGCGACAGGGCGAGCGTCTGGGCATCGACATCGGGCTGGCGTGCGAGGCCGCTGAACTTGACCACAGCCATCCGCGTCGGCGCCAGCGTGCGCAGCCGGATCTCGGGATTGTCCGGCTTTGGCAGTGTCTCCATCGCCGAGCCGCCCGGCATGATGAAACGGATCACCCAGCTGCCATTGCCGCCGGTCTGCAGGACAGGCGCCGTCATGGCGATCTTTTCACTGGTCGCCACCGCCTGCGTGACGGGTGCCGTCATGGCAATGCTCTGCCTGGCGGTATTGCCGCCGAAGATATAGCCGGCAAGCATGCGGAAGCCCTTCCCGGCGGCAGCCTTGCGGTCACCCGACACCGTCACCTCCGCCACGACCAGTGCCGGATAATCGCGCACCTCGAAATCGCCTTGCCTCGACGTGACGGTAAATGGCGGCTCTTCGGTGGCCATGGCAGGGGTTCCCAGCAGGTTGAGCCCTAATGAAAGGGCGATGAGCAAAGCCTTCATCATGGCAATCGAGCGGTTCGTTCGGGTTAGTTTTCGCACAAGGTCCGATTAGCACTGCAAAGCTGAATTGCGGCTGTGGCCAATCGCCGTCGCTCACCGGACCGGGCACCATGCCAGCTTGCCGCCACGGGCACTTTGCGCCAACCATCGCACCCGAACTGCCGGGGGGCCCATGTCACTGCGCTATGGTCGTGCCGACCGACTGATCCAGCTTGCGCTCGAAATGCAGGCAGCGCGCGGCGGGCTGACGCTCACCGATATCGAGCAGCGGTTCGAGGTGAGCCGGCGCACCGCGATCCGCATGCGTGACGCTGTGATTGCCGCTTTCCCGCAAGCCGATGAAGTCCCTTCCAACGACCGGGCCAAGCGTTGGCGGATTAGCGACCCCGTGAGCAGGCCATTGCTCGGGATCACCGCCGACGACCTGACCTCGCTCGAGAATGCCGCCGCTATCCTTGTGCGCGAGAACCTGCTCGACCAGGCCGAGGCGTTGCGCGGGGTCGCGTCGAAAATCCGCGCGACGCTGGCAGCCGAGCTGATACGCAGGATCGACCCCGATCTTGGCGCTCTTGCCGAAGCCGAAGGCATTGCCATGCGGCCGGGGCCGCGGCCGGCGATTGCCGCGTCGCTGTTCGCCACCCTGCGCACGGCCATCAAGTCATGCCGGAAAGTGTCGTTCAATTATGCAAGCCGGATCAGCGGCAAGGACGAGGGGCGTATCGTTCGGCCTTTGGGCTTTCTCTATGGCCACCGCCATTATCTCGTGGCGCTGAAGGACGACGACGTCACAACGGGCGGCGCTGTCCCGCCGGTGCGCTTCTTCTCGCTGCCGCAAATCTCGCAGCTGCGGCTGCTTGCCGAAAGCTTCGATCGTGACCCTGGCTTCAACCTCGCGGCTTTCGTCGCACCATCGTTCGGCGTTTACGAGGAAGCGCCGGTCGATGTGGTCTGGCGGTTCAGCGCCGAGGCCGCGCCGATTGCCCGGCAGTTCCGTTTTCATCACAGCCAGACGATCGAGACCTGCGACGATGGAACGATGCTCGTTCGCTTCCACGCCGGCGGGCTGCTCGAAATGGCTTGGCATCTGATGACCTGGGGCCGGCATGTCGAAGTCATCGAACCCGAAGCGCTGCGCGCCCTGATGCCCGACACCATGCCCGATTGGCCGGCCCTGCCCTGATGCAGCCAACCCGGCTTGCAGCAACCATGACCCGCTTTGACATGGAGGCACTTTAAGGCTGGCAACAATGAAACAGCAGGAGGTGCATTTGTCGGTATCCAATCCCCCTTATGGTCTGTCGTTCACCGAGACGCGCCGCGTTTTCAATGCACTTGCCTTTGCCGCGGACAAGCACCGCAACCAGCGGCGCAAGGATGAAGGCGCATCGCCCTATATCAACCACCCCATCGCGCTCGCGCATATCCTTGTCGATGAAGGCGGCATCACCGACCATGTCGTGCTCTGTGCGGCCATCCTCCACGACACCATCGAGGATACCGAGACGAGCCTTGCAGAACTGGTCGCCGCGTTCGGCCCGGAAATCGCCGGCGTTGTTGCCGAAGTAACCGATGACAAGGCGCTCGACCCCACGATGCGCAAGCAGCTGCAGATCGAACACGCGGCCCATGCCTCGCCGCGCGCCAAGCTCGTCAAGCTGGCCGACAAGACCTGCAACCTGCGCGACCTTGCCGCCACGCCACCGCCGGAATGGTCGGATGAACGCCGCCGCGACTATCTGGCGTGGTCACAAAAGGTGATTGCGGGCGTGCGCGGCACCAACCCGGCGCTCGAAGCGGCTTTCGACAAGGCCTGTCTTGCTGCCGGCTGACGGGCAGCAGCAGGCAGAGCCTCCGGCGGTTGGGGCCGGCGGCCCCAAACCCCTTTCAATGTGTTTGCGCATCGTCGCCAAAGTGAGTCGCCCGATCGATTGGGGTCCGGGGCCGTCGGCCCCGGCCGCCGGCGGCGCGTTTTAGTCACGGCTATGCTTGAAGGCGGCCGGCGTAAGGCTCGTTGATCGTCAAAACCAGCCGGACGGCACCAGTGCCGGCAATCTGTGGTGACCGGTGCAGGACCGGTACGGCCCCCGCCAACAGGCAACCCGCGAACAGGGCCGAGGCGAAACGGGGAATCGATTCCAGCCAGTCGTCGGGCACGGCGACGCGTTCATCGCCCAGTGCCGGCTCATGGATGCGGGGCAGCCACTGCGTGCCGGGGCCGCGATAGGTGCAGACCAGCCGGTAGGCGACATGATCATGATGGAGCTTGCGGCAGGCATTGTCGCGAACGATCTCGAGCTTCAGTGCAAGGGTCGTGCTGCCGCTACGGTCGGCAAAGTAGCGGACTCGTGCGGCAACATCGGCGACAATGAAACGCTGCGCGGCGACAAGGCCGGGGGCCTGCGCCACGCTTTCAAGCCAATCCGTGAGGTGCTTCACGGGACCTTCGAGCCGGAAGTTCGGCAAGCTGTCGATGGCAAGCGCGTCGATTGCCGCCGCCATGCCATCCGGTGGCGCGCTTTCGATGACTTGGAGGTCGGGATCGCCCGGAACGGTTTCGCAGGCGGGGTGCGATAAGGCCTTCATCACCCGATGATTATGATATACTGTCTCATATGACAACCTGGTCTTAACCACAGAAAGCAGTTCGCCGTGTCAGATCAGCCGCCGCCGCTGGCCGATGGCATCGCTATTTCAGCCTCGCTCCTCTGCCTTGCACATTGCGTTGCCCTGCCACTGATGGCCGCGAGCCTGCCCATGCTCGGCGTTTTCGTCACCAACTCGCTGTTGGTTCATGCCGTCCTGCTGGCAGTGGCCTTGCCGCTCGGGATCTGGGCGCTGGCGCGCGGCCGTCGCCGAGCCGGATGGTGGCCGCTGGCGCTCGGGGTTTTCGGTTTCGCGCTGATGGCTGCGGCTCTGCCGTCACCGCCAGTGACAGAGCGCTGGTTGACGATTGCCGGCGTCAGCCTGGTTGCCGTCGCCCATTGGCGCAACTGGCGCGGCGCGCGCGCCGGCCAGCGCCCGGCTGCCGCCGGTCACACCTCGGATGCGTCGAGCATCTTGTAGAAGATACCCTGTTCGTCGGCGCCGCCCAGCGTCAGCGTGCCTTCGATCGTGCGGACATTATAGTCCATCGCCACCGGCGTCGTGACCTTGACCTCGATGAACTGTGTCGGCGCCGGATTGAGGTGGAACGGGCAATCGGGCGGATAGGCAAGAAGCACGAAATGGGTTTGCTTGGCACCCTTGCCGAGCGGCAGCATATAGCCGTTCACCTTGATGCGCTTGCCCGACAGCGCCTTGACGGGCGCCGGAAACAGCGGCTTCGACCGAACCAGCTTGTTTTCATCGAGCCGTGTCGTCTCCTTTGTCGATTCAAGCAGCGACCAGGCGACACCTCCCGGTGGCGTCGGCGCCGGTTTCCAGACGCTCTCGCTCGGCTTCAGGGGGCTCGTCGGCTGGGCCTGAATCGCCATGGCCGGCGGCGTCACCGCCAGCACCAGTGCGAGCAATAGTCGCTGTAACATCGTCAGGACCTTTCTATCGGGCTTCAGCAAGCGTTTCGGCGATATCGGCATTGAACACCCGCAGCGCCGGAATGAGCGCTGCGATCACGCCGATTGCCAGTGCCGCCAACACGATCCACAGCTCGGCGCGTTCGAAATGGAGCGCCGTCAAACCCATCTGGCGGAGCTCCTCGAACGATGCGGCTGCTACGCCGATGACGGCATGGCCGAGGATGACGCCGAGCACCGCCCCGGCGGCTGCCAGGATCATGCCCTCGGCAATGATCTGCCCGACGATGCCGGACCGGCTTGCGCCAATCACGCGCAACATCGCCATATCGCCTTCCCGTTGGCGCAAAGCCGTCAGCAGTGCGACAAAGATCGACAGGCCAGCGGTCAGCATCAGCAGGACCGCAAAGGCCCGCACCGCGTCGATACCGATGCCGACCAGCGCCAGCAGCCGACTGACTTCGATCGCCGGCACGGCTGCCTGCAATTCCGTCTGGCGATTGATGAAATTCGGCAACTGTACTGCGGCCAGGGGCGAGGCGAAGCGGACCAGCAATGCCGTCACTTCGGGTTCGAGCGCGCCCTGGACGCCCGCATCCTGACGGGCGGGTTCGTGCGCATGGTCTTCGTCATGATGCTCCGCTTCGCCCTCGTGGCCAGCCTCGTCATGTTCGTCATGCTCGATGCCATGGACATCCCAGACACTTTCCACCGGCGTCAGGATCAGCCGGTCGACAACGGTGCCGGTCGGGTTCAGTCGGCCGCTGACGATGAAGGGGGTTTGTTCGTGCTTATGGGCCTTGTCGCCATCGCCCATGCCGTGGCTGCCGACAAAGCGCTGGCCGATCGTCGCACCGGTGCGAGCAGCGACTTCAGCGCCGATGACCGCTTCAAACGGCTTTGCGAACATCCGGCCCTCGGCGAGCGACGCGCCGTAAAGCGACGGATAGGCCGGCTCGGTGCCGATAATCCGGAAGCTGCGGAAACTGTCGCCCAGAGCGAGAGGGATGACTTCGGCCACGGTCGGCTGCTTGCGCAGCATCGCCAGGGCGCCGAGCGGGATGTTCCCGGTCGGAATGTCGACATGGTAGATGCTCGACAGGATCAATTGCAGCGGCGACCCCTTGGCCCCGACCACCATGTCGATTCCCTCGGCGTCCTTTTCGAACCGGCCTTCGAGCTGCGCCGAAAACAACAGCAGAATGACGAGAGTGGCCACGCCCAGCGCCAGCAGCAGGATGTTGAGGCCGGTGTTGAGCGCCCGGTCGCGCAGATAGGCGAAGGACAGGCCGGCGAGAGTCATGCCGCGACCTTCAACGCTGGCGGCGCCAGCATCAGCCGGTTGGCGAAGCGATGCGCGATGCGACCGTCGTGGGTTGCCACCAGCAATGTCGCCCCGGTCGCGGTGGCGGTTTCGAACAACAGATCGACCATCGCTTCGGCATTGGCATCGTCGAGTGCCGATGTCGGCTCGTCGGCAACAACCAGCTTCGGTCGGGTGATCAAGGCCCGGGCAATGGCGGCACGCTGGCCTTCACCCTGGCTGAGCATCCGCGGCTTGGCATCGGCGCGATGCGCCAGGCCGACACGCGCGATGATGGCGCTGACAGCCGCGGCATCGGCAGCACCGGTCGCCACATGCTGCGCCAGGGCGATATTGTCACGCACGCTCAGCGCCGGGATCAGCCGCAGTGTCTGGAACACCAGCCCGATATTCTGCCGTCGCAAGGTGTCGCGCGCCGCCGCAGGCAGGCTGGACATCGGTTCACCGGCGATGTTCAGCCGCCCCTCGGTGGGCGTCAGCAGGCCGGTCACGATATTGATGAACGTCGTCTTGCCCGATCCCGATGGCCCCAGCACCAGCGCGTGTTCACCGCTCCGAAGGCGCCAATCGTCAAGGTTCAGGACGACCCTGCTGCCCCGCCGATGACAGAGGCCGAGCGCTTCGATCAGCGGGACCTGTGAACCGGTGTCAGTTCGATCGGGCATTCGGAACGATCGCGTTGGTCGGTGCCGAGTCCATTGGGACGATGGTGGCGCATGCGGAAACAGCGGGACGCCGCGACGACATCATCGACGCCAGCTTCCAGCGACGAATGTCACTGGCGCGGACTATTGTCGCTTGTCGTGAGGACCACGGCGTTGGCAGCCTGCGGCGAAGCGGCTTCACCAGCCGTCGCATCGGCCGTCTGCACCATGCCGAAGCGGGTCATGAAATTGTCGCGTGCCCGGGCAATGGCGGCTTCGCGCATCGCATCGGCGGCTGCCTGGTTGGCCGCGGCGTCGATATAGGGGTCGTATTCGAACATGCCTTCGAGATCGCAGGCCGCGACGGGGCTGGCGACCAGCATTGCAATCAAGACGAGTGCGCGCACCCTTGCCTCCCATGGACCGTAATAATGCATCATAACATCATCGCCGGGACGCGCGAGTCAAGCCAAAGCCGCTCTGGCCGCAAAAAACAGTGCCATCGTGTTTCGGTACAGGCACCACGCGGCAGCATGATCTGCGGATCCACTGGCGAGGCGCGCACCCGATTGGCCAGCGCCAGCGGGGGCGGGGTTGTAGCAGACCGGCCGGCCTTGCAGGCCGGCCGGTCGCTTACACCTTATGCCTTGGGCAGCAGGACCGTGTCGATGACATGGATCACGCCATTGCTGCAGGCAATGTCGGCGGTCGTGACATTGGCGCCGTTGACCGTGACGCCATTGGTGCCATCGACGTCAAGCGCTTCGCCGTTGACCGACGCCGGCGACAGCTTGTTGCCAGCGACGTCCGCGGCCATGACCTTGCCCGACATGACATGGAGCGTCAGGATTGCGGTAAGCTTGCCCTTGTTCTCGGGCTTGACCAAGTCGTCGACAGTGCCGGCCGGAAGCTTGGCAAAGGCATCGTCGCTTGGCGCGAAGACGGTGAACGGCCCGGCACCCTTCAATGTGTCGACAAGTCCGGCTGCGGTAACGGCAGCAACCAGGGTCTGGAACGAACCCGCGGCGACGGCTGTGTCGACGATATCGTGCAAATCGGCCATGTGTATTTCCTCAGGTAAAGGCCCTGACCGCCGCATCGCCAGCCGGAAGGGCTGCCGGAATGCGACGGCAAGAGCGGGTACGCGTCACAACGAACCCATTTAAGAAGGTACGTGGTAACGTGCCGGGGTTTAGAGGGTCACTGCCCGATGCCGAACCGGCATATCGCCATGCGTCATCGTGGGTCGTCGCCATGAAAGCCGACCGCGCAAGTGTGCTTGATTCGGATTCATCAGCCCACCCGGCAGCAGCGCTATTCGTCGGTGAAAGGCGGCGCCCGTGTCGCGCCGGCGGCACGCTCGTCATGGCCGACATTTGAGCTGAAGAAGCCGACCGCCATCAGTCCGCCCCCGAGCACGACGGAAACGAAAACGCCGACTGTGACCGACAGCACCAGCGTCGAGGTCAGCGGGCCGCTCAAAGACAGATAATAGAGTGCAGCAATGACCATCGCCACGCCGGCAAGGCACAGATAGATGATCAGGCGCCAGAAGCTGGCGCGGGCTTTGCTCGTCCGGCTGTCCTGTGCCGAAATCGCCATGGTCATGTCTCCCGTTCGTCGCTGGCTGTGGGCGTCGGCAAGTCCGGTGCCAAATCGTGAAAATCGACCCGCATCCGCATGGCGCCGATTGGCGTAACGAAGTGCGTCTGCTCGGGCTTCACCAGCCCCGGCCGGCCCGGGAAAAGCAGTCGCGAGCCGGGCGGATCGACAAAGGTCAACCGCAGCTGCCCTTCAAGCACCGTGATGACCCCCCAGGTCCCGGCCTTGGTGCGGTGGTCGGCGCGCAAGGCCGCGGGCAGGGTCACCTCGTCGAACACCGGCGTCGATCGATAGGCTGCCATGTCAGGCCGCCGCCACGGCTGGTGTGCCGCGCGGCGCCAGGCGAAAATACAAGGCCAGCTTGAGGCTTTGGGCGATTTGTTCCGCCTTGGCCTGCAGCGCGGCTGCGCTTTCGGCCGGCAGCGTTTCGGCCGTCACCTGCGCCCATAGTGCCAGCCAGCGATCGAACATCGCCGGTGTGATGATGGCGAGGTGCTTCATGTGCGCTGCCATCGGGTTACCCTTGTAGCGGCCAGTCGTGCGCATCACCGACGACCAGAAGGCCACCAGTTTTTCTAAATGCGGCGGCCAATCGTCGATCACAGCGCCAAACACCGGCCCGATCAACGCATCGGCTCGCACCCGGGCGTAGAAACGCGGCACCAACTCGGCAATCTGGGCTTCGCTGATCTCGTGCCCAGCGTACATTACGTGTCCCCAATCCTGTATCTCAAATATATCTATACCTCACAGGAAAAAGATGCAAACAAATTACATGTATTATCCGACAGACCGGCCACGCCCATGCGCCTGACTCGCCATACCGATTACGCCATGCGTGTGCTGCTGTATCTCGGCGCCCGACCCGACCGGGTGTGCACCATCCCGGAAATGGCCCGCGCCTATGGCATTTCCCAGAACCACCTGATGAAAGTCGTCCACGCGCTCGGCAAGGCGGGTTATGTCACGAGCGTTCGCGGTCGCCATGGCGGCATCAGGCTGGCCCGAACCGCCAGCGCCATCAATGTCGGCGCCGTGATGCGAACCAGCGAGACCCAGTCCGGCGCCGAGGGATTGATGCTGCTCGACTGCCCCCGATGCCCGATTGCGCCGGCGTGCGGTTTGACCAATGTCATCGACGAAGCCCTGGCGGCCTTTTTCGCCGTGCTCGAGCGCTACACCTTGGCCGATCTGCTCGACCAGCGCAGCGAGGCCTTGCTGGCGATCTTCGCGGCCAGCCGGGCGCAGCAGGCGGTGTAGCCGAAGGCGCTGCAACCGGTTGCCGCCAGCATCAAGCCTGCTACCAAGGCGCGGAAAATCTGCGGGGAATCGTGATGCGGGCGAGTTGGTTGTTGGGCGTGGCCAGTGTGATGGGCCTGGGCGCCGGGTGTGTATCGGCGCAGCCGGCAAAGGCGCCGGCAAAACCACCTGGGGGTGTAGAGGCCTATTTCGGTGGCCTGAAATGGCGCAACATCGGCCCGGCCCGTGGCGGGCGTTCGATCTCGGCCGCCGGCAGCGTCGCGCGACCCAATGAATATTGGTTCGCAGCCACCGGCGGCGGCCTGTGGAAAAGCCTCGATGGCGGCGTTTCGTGGAAGCCGATGACCGATGGCAAGGTCGATACTGCAGCCTTTGGCGGCGTTGCGATTTGCGAAGCCAATCCCGACATCGTCTATGCCACCACCGGCGAGACGCAATTGCGCGGCAACATCCTGCCCGGCAACGGCGTGTGGAAAACCAGCGACGGCGGCAAAAGCTGGACCAAGCTGGGCCTTGCCGATGTCCGCAATTTCAGCCGCGTGCGCATCCACCCCAAGGATTGCGATACCGTTTTCGTGGGCGGCTTCGGCCATTATGGCGCCGACAACCCCGATCGCGGCGTGTTCCGCACGAAGGATGGCGGCAAAAGCTGGACCAAGACGCTCTATCGCGACACCAGGACCGGCGCTGTGGACATCAGCATCGATCCTGCCAACCCGGACATCGTCTATGCAGCGCTTTGGGAAGCCTGGCGCAAGACCTGGGGCATGTCGAGCGGCGGGCCGGGCAGCGGCCTGTTCAAGAGCAGTGACGGCGGCACCAGCTGGACCGAGATCAGCCGGGCACCCGGCCTGCCCAAGGAAGGCCTTCTCGGCAAGATCGGCGTCAGCGTCTCCCCCGTCGATTCCAGCCGGGTCTATGCGATCATCGAGCATGATGCGGCCGGCGGCGTCTATGCCAGCAACGATGGCGGCAAAAGCTGGGAAAAGCGCAACGAAAGCCGCGATCTGCGCCAGCGCGCCTTCTATTACACCCGCATCCAGGCCGATCCCAAGGACAAGGATCGCGTCTATGTCATGAACGTCGATTTCCATCGGTCCGATGATGGCGGCAAGACCTTCCCGAAGAAGATCAAGGTGCCCCACGGTGACAATCACGACCTGTGGATCGCGGCCGACAACAACCAGCGCATGATCGAGGCCAATGATGGTGGCGCCAATGTCAGCGTCAACGGCGGTACCAGCTGGACCCGGCAGGACTTCTCGACGGCGCAGATCTATCGGCTCGGCCTGACCGCGCATCAGCCGCCGCTCGCCTGCGGCGGCCAGCAGGACAACAGCACCATCTGCGTGCCCGTACGCGGCCATAAGCATCAGAACGTCCTCGGCGGTGCCTATGGCATCGCCGTGGGCGGCGGTGAAAGCGGCTATGTCGCGCCCGATCCGCGCAACCCGGACATCTTCTACGCCGGCAGCTATGGCGGCGCGCTGACTCGCTGTGACCATGCCACCGGCCTCATGCGCCGCATCAACGTGCTGCCCGACAATCCGATGGGCTATTCGGCCGGCGACATCGCCGAGCGCTTTCAGTGGACTTATCCGATCGTCTTCGATCCGCATCAGCCCGGCACGCTGTACGTCACCTCGCAGCATCTGTGGAAAAGCACCGACGACGGCCAGAGCTGGGCAAAGATCAGTCCCGATCTGACCGCGCATGACCCGGCAACGCTCGGCCCGTCCGGGGGCCCGATCACGCGGGACCAGACCGGCGTCGAGACCTATGCGACGATCTTCGCGCTGGCACCGTCGCGACTGGAAAAGAATGTGATCTGGGCCGGCAGTGATGACGGTCTGGTGCATATCACCCGCGATGGTGGCGCCAACTGGAGCAACATTACCCCGCCGGCGATGCCCAAGTTCGCCAAGATCACCACGGTGGAGGACAGCCCCCATAACCCCGGTACCGCCTATGTCGTGGCGCATCGCTTCCTGATGGACGATTTCGCCCCCATCGGCTTCAAGACGACCGATTACGGCAAGAACTGGACGTCGATCACCGCCGGGCTGCCGGCAGACGAGATGCTCCGCTCCATCCGTGAAGACCTCACCCGGCCCGGCATGCTGTATCTCGGCACCGAACGCGGCGTGCGAGTGAGCTTCGATGCAGGCCAGGCCTGGCACAAGCTGCAGGCCAATCTGCCCGATGTTCAGGTCTCCGATCTGACCGTGTCCGGCGAGGACCTGGTGATCGCCACCCATGGCCGCGGCTTCTGGGTGATGGACAATGCCGCCCTGCTGCGCCAGCTGTCGGCCGGCATCAAACCCGAAACCCGGCTGTTCGTGCCGGCGACGGCACGCCGCGGGCTCGATCCGGGGGTGGCTATCGATTACCACCTCGCCGCCGCCCCCAAGTCGCTGGCAATCGAGATCCTAGACAGTAGCGGCACGCTCATCCAGCACTTCGCTGGCAAGGCCGAGGAACCGAAGAAGGACGGCGCCGACACCGAAGCCGCGGCCGGTGACGATGAAGACGAGGACGACGGCCCGCCCAAGAAGCCGACCGCCAAGATGAAGCCGGGGATGAATCGCTTCACCTGGAACATGCGGTACCCCGGCTTCACCAGCTTCGATGGCATGATCTTCTGGGCTGCGGGCAACCGCGGCGTGGCAGCCCTGCCCGGCACGTACCGGGCGCGGCTTGTCGTTGACGGCAAGACATTGGAGCAGCCCTTCAGCATCGGCACCGATCCTCGCGTCGAAGCGACGCCTGCCGATCTGAAATCGCGCTTCGACCTTGCCCAGGCCGCTTCGAACCGGGTGAGCGACGCCAACAATGCGGTCCTGCTGGTCCGCGGCATCCGCGCCCAGACGGACGCCCTTGGCAAGCGCGGCAAGCCGGTACCGGCTCCGGTCTCCGAGCTCATGACCAGGCTGTCGGCGATCGAGGCCGAAATCCATCAGGTCAAGATCCAGAGCCGACAGGACCCGCTGAACTATCCGATCAAGATCAACAACAAGCTGGCTGCCCTCATCGGCACCATCGAAAGCGCCGAGGCGCGGCCGACGGATTCCGCCCGTGCGGTGTTCAGCGACCTGTCGGCACAACTGGATGTGCAGTTGAAGGCGCTGGAGACGACACTTGCCGACGGCTTGCCGACCGCGAACGCAGCCTTGAAAACCAGCGGCCTTCCCCCGCTGGAGCGCAAGCCACTGCCGCCGGGTGACAGCAAGCCGGCGGCCACGGACTGACGCGCCGCTGAAATCGATCTTTCGGCACCTAGATTGGACGGGGCCTCCGGTGGCCCTGGACCCCATTCAAGGCCGAATACACAGCCTGGCGCTGGCGATGTTGACTGGACAGCGATAGGCTGCCGGCAATGCCGAGACGCCGAGCCAGACTGCGCCGCAAGGCAGGGGGGAACAGCCGATCGGCGCGCTTGGCGCTGTGCCTCGATGAACGGACGGATCCGCTCCCCCTGGTGCGGCCAACGCAAGGGCACGGCGCATGAGACCCCATGTTGAAGCCCATCTCGTCGCTCGCATCGGCTGGCTTCGCGCCGCCGTGCTGGGCGCCAATGATGGCATTGTTTCCACCGCCAGCCTCATTCTGGGCGTGGCGGCATCCGGCGCGGATCGGCAGGCGCTGCTGGTGGCCGGGGCGGCCGGGCTGGTAGCCGGCGCCATGTCGATGGCGGCGGGCGAATATGTTTCGGTCAGCAGCCAGTCGGATACCGAAGCCGCCGATCTGACGCGCGAACGCGCCGAAATTGCGGCCGATCCCGACCACGAACTGCAGGAACTTGCGGCAATCTACGAAACCCGCGGCGTCGATGCAGACACCGCGCAGCGTGTCGCACGGCAGATGATGGCGCATGATGCCATTGGCGCCCATGCGCGGGACGAATTGCACATCACGGCGACGACGGCGGCCCAGCCAGTGCTGGCGGCGCTGGCGTCTGCCGCCACTTTCACGATCGGTGCCGCCTTGCCGCTGGCGCTCGCTGCGATCCTGCCGATGGGCTCGATGGTTACCGGTGAAGCCGCCGGTTCCATCCTGTTCCTTGCGCTGCTGGGCGCCGTCGGGGCGAGGGCTGGCGGCGCTGCCATGCTCAAACCCGTGACCCGCGTGGTATTCTGGGGTGCCGCGGCCATGGCGCTTACCGCTGGCATCGGTCGGCTGGTCGGTACCGCTTTGTAAACCGTGCCCAGCGCCTTCAGCGGCTACGAAAGGGCAACATCGGGCGCAGCGTGTTGTCTTTCCACCAATAATGATGGGAAACGGCTGCTGCTGCATGCAGCCCGATCAGCCAATAGCCGATGGTGCCGGCGGTTTCATGGATTTCCTTGATGCTGCCGGCGAGCGGCTTATCTGGCCCGAGCAAAGGTGGCAGATTCAACCCGAAGAACGGAATGACTTTGCCGCTCGCACTAAGGATCGCCCAGCCTGCCAGCGGCATCCCCAGCATCAGCCCATAGAGCGCCAGGTGGGCGCCGCGCGCAGCCAGGCTTTGCCATGCGGCTGGTGCCGGCTCGATCGGCGGCACCCTGGTTTGCAGCCGAACAACGATGCGCACGATCACCAGCACCAGCACGCACAGCCCGAGCATGAAATGCCAGGTCTTGAAGTCTTCGCGGATGTCGCTGCCGCGGGGGAAGAAGGTGCGAAATTCGATGGCAGCATAGGTGGCTGCGATCAGCAACATCATGCCCCAGTGCAGGATAATGGACGCCCGCGCATAGCGATCTGTGTCGGTCATTGTTCTGGCCCCTCGGCATGCATCCACAATGTGTGGCTATCGACGCGCAGGCGGGTGATGGCTTCCAGCGCAGCGCGGCGCGCCAACACCTCATCCAGCGCGGCATCACGGGCGAGACGCTCGGCCACGAGCCTGTCAGCCAGATCGACACCGCCCAGCCTGTAGCCTTCACGCTGGCGCGTTGCAGCGGCGGCAGCGGCTTCGGCTGCAATCCGCGCCTGTTCCCATGCCTCCAGATAACCGGTGGCCAGTGCGGCATCCTCGGCGGCGATCGCGTTGACCGCGAGACGCATCGCAGCGAGGTCGCCGGCGGCGGCCACGCTGGCGGCTGTGGCGCCATCGGCGGCAGCGGCGCGCGCCCGCCCGCCGAGCGGCATGGCAAGGATGAGGCCGACGCCCTTTTCGCGGCCGCCCTGTTCCGAAAAGCCGCGGATACCGATGCTGGGATCAGCGATGCGATTGCGTGCTGCCCGCGCCTTCAATGCATCGGCGCGGTCCAGATCGGCGGCTGCCGCACCGATTTCGTGGCTGCGTTCCACCACCAGCAGTGCCAGCCTGGCCGGACCTTCGGCAGGAAGCGCCGGCGCTGGCAGCACGGGCACAGCGACGGGCAGCGGGAGATCGGGAAATGTCGCAGCCAGATTGGCACGGGCGGCGACTTCACGGGCCTGCGCCTGCAAGGCGGCAGCGCGTACAGCTGCCGCCGCCGCCTGCGCCGAATCAAGCTCCAGCGCGCTGGCGTCGCGCAATTTCAGGCGCTGGCGGGTGGCGGATACCGCCGACGCCATCGTCTCGGCGGCCTCGTTCAGGCTGCGGTTTTCGGCAGCGGCCCCCAACCACGCCCACCATTGGCGCGACAACAGCAGTGCGGCCTGATGGCGGGCATCATCGGCGCGGTTATCGGCTGCATTGATGCCAGCTGCGCCGGCTCGGCGATCGAGGGCGGCCCGGCCGGGCAGGCGGATCGGCCGGGTGACCTGCAGATCATATTCGGGCACGAGCCCGGTCCCGCGCACGTCGCGGCGCTGGATCGTGCCTTGTGCCACAATCTCTTCGGGTCCGATGGCAAGAATGCGCGCATCGGCGCGTGCCTGGCCGATCCGGGCGCGGGCGGCCAGCACACTGGGGTGATTGTCCAGTGCCTGCGCCACGGCGGCTTCGGGCGGCAGGCCCGGTTCGGCGAACACCGGTGCAGAAAGCAGCAAAAGCAGGGCAGCGATCGGCTTCATGCGGGTTCTGCCTCGCCAAATCGGGCATAAAGGAGCGGCAACAGCACCAGGGTGAGCAGCGTGGCGCTGACCAGACCGCCAATGACGACGATTGCCAGCGGCTTCTGGATCTCGGACCCCGGCCCGGTCGCGAACAACAGTGGCACCAGGCCGAAGGCGGCGATGCTGGCCGTCATCAGCACCGGGCGCAGACGGCGGCGGGCGCCCTGCTCGACGGCCGCCGCCAGTGCAAGGCCTTCGGCCCGCAACTGGCGAATGTAGCTGACCATCACCAGGCCGTTGAGAACGGCGATACCGAGCAGGGCGATGAAGCCGACGCTGGCAGGCACCGACAGATATTCGCCACTCGCCCACAGCGCCAGGATGCCGCCCACCATGGCGAACGGGATCATCAGCAGGATCAGCACGGCAGGGCGCAGCGCGCGGAAGGTGAGAACGAGCAGCCCCAGAATCAGCGCCAGCGCCACGGGCAGCACCAGCGACAGGCGGGCCGCAGCGCGCTGCTGGTTCTCGAACTGGCCGCCCCAGACGATGCGATAGCCCTTCGGCATCGGTACTTCGGCCGCGATGCGGGCCTGTGCCTCGGCGACATAGCCGACGATGTCGCGGCCCGAGACAAAGGCCTGCACCAGCGCAAAGCGCGAGCCATTCTCATGCTCCAGCTTTACCGGGCCGGCGACGCGCGCCGGCATCGCCACATCGCCGGCGCGCACCTGCTGGCCAGCGGAACCGATCAACGGGGTATCGATCAGTGCGGCCGTGCCATCGGCGGCCGTTGCCGCACCGGCATTGATCATCACCGGCACGCGGCGCAGGCCTTGGGTAACCGTGCCGGCGGGCAGGCCCTCAAGTTGCGCGCGCAGCACGTCCTGCACCTGGTTCACGGTCAACCCCGCACGACCCGCAGCCTCCCGGTCGATGCCCATCTGCAGATAATCCACGCTGTCGTCGGCGACGGTGATCACTTCGGTGGCGCCGGGCGTGGCGCGCAGCCGGGTGGCGACGGCACTGGCCAGCCGCGACAGCTCGGCCAGGTCGGGGCCGAAGATCTTGACGGCCAGATCGCCGCGGCTGCCGGTGAGCATTTCCGAGACGCGCATCTCGATGGGCTGGGTATAGCTTGGCTCAATGCCGGGATGGCCGGCGAGGGCGGCGCGGATGCTTTCGGTAAGCTCGACCTTGCTGGCCACACCCCATTCGGCGCGGGGTTTCAGCGCCAGGAACATGTCGGTTTCATTGAGCGCCATGGGATCGAGGCCCAGCTCGTCCGCGCCGAGGCGGGCATAGGCGCCAGTCACTTCCGGCACGGCGGCGAGCACGGACGTCTGCACCGCCAGATCGCCATCAATGCTGTGCTGGAGCCCGACCGAAGGATGTTTGGCGAGCTGCACGAGCACGGCGCCTTCGTCCAGCGTCGGCAGGAAGATCTTGCCCACCCTGGTATAGGCAAAGCCGGCAACCACAAGGGCGAGAATGGCGACCCCCGCAACAAGGCGCTGATGGCCGCGCGCCGCCGCAAGGATCCGGCCATAGACCGGGTTGAGCTTGCGCATCAGCCAGGGCTCATGGCCTTCCGCGTGCGCCTTCAGCGCCACATCGGCCAGCATCGGAATCAATGTAAGCGCCAGCAGCAGGGATGACGCCAGCGCCAGCACGATGGTGACCGCAACCGGCGCGAACAATTTGCCTTCGAGGCCTTCGAGCGCGAGCAGCGGCAGGAACACCAGAATGATGATCAGGATGCCGGATGCCACCGGCTGGATCACCTCGCCGGTGGCCAGCCCGACGCGCAGCGACCGCGACCCTTGCGCACCGCCGCGCGCCAGATGTTCGACGATGTTTTCCACCACGACGACGGCGCCATCGACCAGCAGGCCGATGGCGATGGCGAGACCGCCCAGGCTCATCAGATTGGCGGTCAGGCCAAAGCTGCGCATCAGGATGAAGGTGATCAGCGCCGCCATCGGCAGCGCTGCCGTCACGACCAGCGCCGCGCGCCAATCGCCCAGAAACAACAGCAGCAGCACGATGACCAGCACGGCCGCTTCCAGCAATGCTTCCTCGACGGTGCCGACAGCATGGTCGATAAGCTCCGATCGGTCGTAGAAGACTGTTACTTTCATGCCAGCGGGCAGGCCGGGTTCCAGTTCGGCGAGCCGCGCCTTGATGCCGCCGACGACTTCGGCTGCGTTGGCGCCGCGCAGGCCGATCACTACGGCCTGCACGGTTTCGCCCGGCGTTTTTCCACGGCCGCTGGCCGTCACGGCGCCATAGCGCGCCAGGCTGCCGATGCGCAGCTGCGCCACATCGCGCACCCGTACCGGGCCGGAAGCTCCGGCGCGGATGACCGTGGCGCCAAGCTCGTCGAGCGTGGTGACAGCGCCGACGCTGCGCACGATAAGCGTCGATTCCCCGGCGCCGGCGCGGCCCGCCCCGTCATTGCGGTTGCCGGCCATCACGCTGGTCCGCAGCAGCTCCAGATCGATGCCGGCCGCGGCCATCGCGGCCATGTCGGGCACCACCTCGAATGTTTCCACCCGCCCGCCCAGCACATTGACATCCGCCACGCCCGGCACCGTGCGCAACGCCGGACGCACCGTATAGTCCAGCACGCGCCGGCGCTCGGCGAGGCTTTGCGGGCCGTCGAGCGTGAACATGAAGATGTCGGACAAGGGTGTCGAAATCGGTGCGAGGCCGCCGCTCACACCGGGCGGCAGATCGCCGATCACCGCTGCAAATCGCTCGGATACCTGGGCACGTGCCCAATAAATGTCGGCAGCATCGGAAAAACTGATGGTGATGTCGGCGATGGCATATTTGGCCACCGATCGCAGCATCTGCTGATCGGGCATGCCCAGCATCTGCTGCTCGATCGGCGTGATGACGCGGGCCTCGACCTCCTCCGGCGTCATGCCCGGCGCCTTCAGGATCAGCTTCACCTGTGTCGGCGCGATCTCGGGAAAGGCATCGATCGGCAGCGTGATGAACGACCACACGCCGGCAATCGCCACCAGCAGCGACAGCGCCGCCGTCCACCAGCGCCGTGTCAGCGCCGTTTCAACCAGCCGGCCAAGCATCAGCGCCCGACCGCGGCGCGCAGTTCGGGCAGATTGGTGACGGCGACCGCCTCGCCGACCCTCAGGCCCTCGACGATGACCGCCGGATCGCCGCTGCCTGCCCTGGTGACTGGCCGCGCGACAAAGCTGGTGCCGGACTTCACGAACACCAGATCCTTGCCGTTTTCGGTGGCGATGGCGGCGGCCGGCACCGTCACAGCTCCGGCCGGCGCTGGCCCCCTGATCGTCAGGCGCACCAGGCGACCGCTGGTCAGCGGCGCGCCGCCATCCGCCAGCCGTGCCCGCGCCGCAAAGGCCCTGGTCGCAGGGTCGAGCGTGGCGGCGACCGTTTCGAGCCGGCCAGGCTGACCATCTTCTGCGGTGACCGGCAAGCCGGCACGGACATCGGATGCCAACCGTTCCGGGATCTGCACGGCCAGCCAGCGGCTGCCATCGCGTTCAATGATGATCGGCGCCGTCATGCCATCCACAGCGGCGCCAGCGTCGATGGTGATGCTGACCACCCGCCCGGCAATCGGCGCCGTCAGCCTGATCGTGCCGTCGCGCCCGACATTGGCCTGATCGATCATGGTCCGGGCGGCGCGGGCGCTGATGATGGCCTGGTCGTCCGCCGCCTTGGCGACATCGGCGCGGCTGCCTGCCACCACGCCGGCGCGCGCGAGTTCGGCCATGCGGGCGGCTTCGGCGGATGCCAGGCGCCGCCGCGATTGGGCCTGCGCCAATTCGGCCGCCAGCGCCATGGCATCACGGCTGACCAACACGGCCAGCAACTGGCCTTGCTGCACCACTTGCCCCGGTTGCACATGCACCGAGCGAACCAAGCCGGCAAATGGCGTCGTCACAGCCACGCGCGATCCCGGTGGCTGCACGACCGTCGCTGGCAATTGCGCCAGAGTGACGTCGAAGGCAGCGGTGGCGGTGGCCGTGCGCGCGGCAATCGTTGATGGCTTTTCAGGCGCTGCTTCGGGCGCATCCTGGCCGCACCCGGTCAGCATGGCAGCAACGACAAATGGGGCGACATGTCTGAGCATGTCTGCCCTCTGCCAGTCGGAGCTTGCGCCAACCTGACAATCTGTCAGCCTGTTGCAAGATTCCTGCCGCATGCCTGCCGGTGATGGAGACGTGGCCCATGCGCCTGTTGCTGGTGGAAGATGATGATGAGATCGCAAGCCGCCTTACAAGGCGTCTGACAACGGCGGGATTTGCCGTGGACCGTGCCGCCGAGGGCGACAGCGCCATGGGCTGGCCCGATCTGGATACGCACAGCGCCGTGATCCTCGATCTTGGCTTGCCCGGTATCAATGGCCTCGATGTACTGCGGCACTGGCGCGCCCGGGGCGTGCGGGTGCCGGTGATCATCCTGACGGCGCGCGGCAACTGGCAGGACAAGGTCGCGGGCCTGAATGCCGGCGCCGATGATTTCGTGGTCAAACCGGTGCATTCGGAAGAACTCATCGCACGGCTGCACGCCCAGATCCGTCGTCACCAGGATCATGGCGCGCCGCTGCTCGTCGCCGGTGATCTGGTGCTGGACCCGGTGGCGCGTGTCGCCACCCGGCATCGCGCGCCGCTCGACCTGTCGCGGCAGGAATATCGGCTGCTGGAAGTCTTCATGCGCCGGCCGGGCCATATCCTGTCGCAGGCCGATCTGCTGGAACGTCTGTACCCGTTGGCGGCGGAGCGCGACTGGAATACGCTCGAAGTGCAGGTCAGCCGGCTGCGGCGCAAGCTTGGTGCCGGCGCCATCACCACCATTCGCGGGCTGGGATACAGGATGGAACCATGATGACCGGCGGTGGCCAGTTCAGCCTGCGGGCCCGGTTTGCACTTGCCATGCTGGCATGGGTGATCGGCGGCATGGTGCTCGTCGGCATTTCCGCCAGCGCCTTGTTCAGCCGCCATGTCGAAGGCGTGTTCCACGCCGAGCTGGAGGAGCATCTGGTCGAACTGGTCGGATTGACGGCATTTGACACAGGCGGGCAGCCAGGCCTGTCCCGCCCTTTGTCCGATCCGCGCTATGGCGCCGCCGGCTCGGGCTATTACTGGCAGATCAGCGGGGCCAGCACCGGCTTGTTGCGGTCACCTTCCCTCGGCGCACGCCGATTGCCCGCACAACTGGCGGGTGAAACAGAAGTCATCCACCGGCGCACCCCCGGGCCGTTCGGCGATGCCATGATCTACGGCACCGCCCATGACGTCGCCGGGCACGGGCGGCTGCAGTATCTGATCGCGACCGACATGCGCCATCTTGATGATGTGGTCGCGGCGTTCCAGCGGGAATTGCTGGCCTGGCTGATTGGCATGGCCCTGCTGCTGATCGCCGGCGCCCTGATCGCGCTGCAATTTGCGACCCGCCCGCTCGACAGGCTGGCCTTGAGCATCGCGAATGTCCGTGCCGGGCAAGACCAGCGGATGGGCAGTGGCTGGCCGGCCGAGATCGCGCCTCTGGCGGGCGATCTCGATCGGCTGATCGAAAGTCGTGAAGCCATGGTGGCTGCGGCACGGATCGAAGCCGGCAACCTTGCGCATGGCTTGCGAACATCCCTGGCGGTGTTGACCGACGAGGCTGAAACGCTTGCGGATCACCCGGCCGGCACGACATTGATGGCGCAATGCAGGGCAATGGCACGCCGGCTCGATTGGCACCTGGCGCGGGCCCGCGCTGCCGCGGGCCAGGGTGCCATAATCGAAACCAGGCTTCCCGATGCGCTCGAACCCCTCATCAGCGCCATGCGCCGCCTGCACGCCGCCCGTCAGATTGCCTTTCAGGCCGATGGCCCGCCATTGCAGGTTGCCGTCGATCCCGATGCCTTCGCTGAAATCCTTTCCAACCTGCTCGATAACGCCGGCAAATGGGCCCGCACTCGGGTCGATACGGGCTGGGAGGTTTCGAACGGCAGCGTTGTCATCACAGTGATCGACGATGGCGCCGGTATTCCGTCTGAAACGGTGGAGAGCTTGTGGAAGCCCGGTGTGCGGCTTGATGAAGAAATGCCGGGCCATGGGCTTGGTCTTGCCATCGCGCTTGATCTGGCAGTTGGCGCCAACGGCGAACTGACGCTGGGTGGTCGAGACGACCAACAGACCGGCACGCAAGCAACCCTGAAACTGCGCGCAGCGTAAGCTGTCGGCGGCAAAAACGCCCAAGGCGGTTCAGAGTGACCTGCTCAGGCCCGACACAACAACGACGCCCGCCGCAATAGCGGCAATGGTTGCCATTTATCCCTGGTTGCGGGCACGCAATTTGGACGTGTAGGCCGGCGGTGAAGGCGCCGCCCTCGGCACACGGAACGCCGGCCCGAAGCTGGTCGTCATTTCGCATTGGCTATGACGATCTTACAGATATGGTCGCGCTGGGTGGTGTGAACCCGGCCTTCGGGGGCTTCGAAGGTACAGTTTCTCCTGGATTGGTTCGATGGGTCGGGACTGTTGCCGGTCAGGCGAAGTAGGTGATCCCGAGCCATTCGGCCACCAGCGCCGGCTTTTCCGCGCCTTCGATCTCGATCGTCGCTTCGGTCTTGGTCATGAATTCCCTGGGGCCGCGATCGGTGATGGCGAGCAGTTTGAAATGGCCCCTGATCCGGCTGCCCGAACGCACCGGACTGAGCATCCTGACACGGTCGAAGCCATAATTGACCGACATCGCCTGGCCCTCGATCTTTGGCTTTGTATCATACGCCATGGCCGCAAGCATCGACATGCTGAGGAAGCCATGCGCGATGGTGGTGCCGAACGGGGTCTGCGCGGCACGCTCGGGATCGACGTGGATGAACTGATGATCCTCGGTATTTTCGGCAAAGGCATCGATCCGCGACTGATCGATTTCAAACCAGCGCGACACCCCGAACGTCTGGCCAACCAGCGCCCTGAACGCGTCCACGGATATCTCGCTCAAAGGTCATCTCCCCATCTGCGGCGCTATCGGATCGGGCGCTCGGGTGCTGCAAGGGCCAGCCATTCCGCATGACACCTGCAATGCAGGTCAGGCGGCCAGCTTGCTCAGATGCGCTTCAATCTGGTTGAGCCGCTCCTTGCCGAAAAAGATTTCGTCGCCCACGAAGAACGTCGGAATGCCAAACACACCGCGCGCCACGGCGGCATCCGTATTGGCAACGAGTTCCGCCTTCACATCGGGGGTGGTGGACAGGTCGATCAAGCCCTGCCCGTCAAGGCCGCCGCGGTTCAGCCTGTCCAGAAACACCTGGGGATCGTCCATCTTTTCGCCGTCTTCCCACATGCCGCCAAGGACGATGTCAAGATACTGGCTCTCGACCCCCAGATGCAGCGCCGCAACCATGCCGCGCATCAGTCCCAGGGTGTTGACGGGGAAGTGCGGGTTCATGCGGAAGCCGTGCAGGGCATGGGTCTTGATGAAGCGCTCCATCTCCAGCCGTTCATAATCGAGCTTGCCCTTGATGCCGGCAAAGGCATTGAACGGCGCCTGGTTGCCGGTGAGCTTGAAGATGCCGCCGAGCAGGCATGGAATCAGCTTGATCGCCGCGCCATGACGGTCGGCAATCTGCGGCAACACTTTCCCCGCCAGATAGGCATTCGGGCTGGCGAAATCGAAAATGAAGTCGATCACCGGTTTCGTCATCGTCTTGTCCCTACCATTGCTCGCGCCAGGGGCGCAGATCGAGTTCGTGGGTCCATGCCGAGCGCTGCTGATGATGCAGCATGACATAATTCTTTGCGATTTCATCGGGTTTGAGGATGAGATCCTCCGCCAGCAACGGTGTCACATCATCAAAGCGGCTCCGGGTAAACACACCGTCGATGGCGCCATCACAGATGACATGAGCGACATGGACGCCCTCGGGGCCAAGCTCGCGCGCCATCGACTGGGCCACGGCGCGCAAGCCATTCTTGGCGGCAGCAAAGGCGGCAAGCTTTTCGCGCCCGCGGATGCTGGCGGTCGCGCCGGTGAAGATGATCGTGCCCTGCTGGCGCGGCACCATCACATTGGCAGCCTCGCGTCCGGCCAGAAAGCCGGCGAGACAGGCCATTTCCCAGACCTTGGTGAACACCCGCGTCGTCGTTTCGCGAATGCCGAACTGCACATTGGCGCCGATGTTGAAAACGACGACGCCGATCGGGCCGATGTCGCGTTCGATGGTGGCGAACAAATTGGCCGTTTCAGTCTCGTCGCGGGCGTCCACGCCAAAGGCATGGGCTTCGCCGCCGGCGCTGGCGATGGTTTCGACGAGCGCCTGCAGCCGATCGAGATTGCGTTCGCGGCGCGTGACACACACGGTCATGCCGTCGGCGGCAAAGGCCCGGGCAATGGCGGCGCCAACGCCGTCCCCGGCGCCGATGACAAGGCACACTTGCCTGGCAGGCGTCTGCTCCAAGTGCGTTACCCTTCCTTCTGGCAAGCGACAGACGGCGGCCGTGCCGACGAACGCACCCACAGCATTTGGCCTTGACCATCTGTATGATGATTGTCATTCACATGGTCAAGCGGATTGCCTGGGGACTGAAGCGACGCCAACAGTGGAGCATGCAGTGACGCTCAGGGAACATACACCATGTCCGACGTACGCGCCCTGTTCGACCTGACAGGCATGACCGCCTTGATCATGGGCGCCTTCCAACGCAGCGGCGCACTGGCCCATGTCGAAACCGGCCGCGCCAAGGCTAAGGCCGTCATTCAGATCAAGTGGCAGGGACCAGGAAAGGCAAAACGATGACATTCAAGGCACTGCTGGCGACACGGCCGGAAAAGACGATCTGCGTCGACCTCGTGGCGCTGGACGACGATGATCTGATGCCCGGTGACGTCACCATCGACGTCGATTATTCCACCGTAAACTACAAGGATGCGCTGGCGCTTTCAGGCAAGGCCGGGGTGATCCAGACCTTTCCGCTGATCCCCGGGATCGATCTGGCCGGCACCGTGCGGCATTCGTCGAACCCGGACTTTGTCATCGGCGAGCGCGTGCTGGTGAATGGCTGGGGTCTCAGCCAGACGCATCACGGCGGCTATGCCCAGCGCGCCCGCGTTGGTGCCGAATGGCTGATCAAGCTGCCCGACGCATTTTCGACCCGCGATGCGATGGCGATCGGCACGGCCGGCTACACCGCGATGCTCTGCGTCATGGCGCTCGAACATGGCGGCCTCACTCCGGCCCATGGCGATATCCTGGTGACGGGTGCCAATGGCGGCGTTGGCTCGATTGCCATCGCCATCCTGTCGGGCCTTGGCTACCGCGTTATCGCCTCGACCGGGCGTGCGGGGGAAGCAGACTATCTGCGCGCACTTGGTGCAGCCGAAATCATCGACCGCGCAACACTTTCGGAACCCGGCCGCCCGCTGGCGGGCGAACGCTGGGCCGGCGCGGTCGATGCGGTTGGCAGCCACACGCTGGCAAATGTCATCGCGCAAACCCGGTATCGCGGCGTCGTTGCCGCTTGCGGCCTCGCCCAGGGGTCGGACCTGCCAGCGACGGTGCTGCCGTTCATCCTGCGCAACGTGACGCTGGCCGGCATTGATTCGGTCAACACGCCGCGTTCGTCACGCGAAACCGCGTGGGCCCGACTCGGCCGCGAACTCGATCCGGCCAAGCTGGCGCGCACCATTACCACCATCGGTCTTGCCGACGTTCCCGGCGTTGCGGCCAGCATGTTCGCCGGCAAGGTGCAGGGCCGAACGCTGGTCGATGTGAACGCCTGACACCCGGTGCGCTGGCATTTCGGGCGAGCGTGCCGTAGCTGGCGCCCAGCGTTCAACATGATCCTTATCATGTTGAGTACCAGCAGTCACAGTGATGGAGGCCGGACGTGGGACATTCGAGGGCGGAAAAGGCGCAAAGCCGCAAGCGCATCCTCGTGGCCGCCGCCACCCGCATCCGTGAAGCCGGTCTGGACGGGGTCAGCGTCGGCGAACTGATGAAGTCGGTCAACCTAACCCATGGCGGCTTTTACGGGCATTTCGAATCGCGTGCCCAACTGATTGCTGCGGCACTCGAGCAGGCCCTGGCCGATGGGGAAAAAGCGTCGGCGGCGCATACCGGCGAGCGCGGAAGCATGACGGTCAAATCCATCGTCAACAGCTACCTCAGCCCCGCTCACCGCGACCACCCGGCCAGTGGCTGTGCCATTCCAACCCTCGGCGGCGAAGTCAGTCGCGCGGACCCCGAAGTGCAGGCGATCATGGCGCAACAGCTGGCCAGATCCTTCGAGATCATGGGGGAGGCGCTTGGCGAGGATGCACGCGACAGCGAACAATTCGCCGTGTCGGCCTGGTCGACGATGGTGGGCGCCCTGATGATTTCGCGCGTGATGGGGCCTGATCCGATGGCCGATCGCGTGTTGGCACTGGCCCGCAAGTCCATCCTCGATCTCGCTGCCCTGCATGACGGACGCAAGAACTAGGCTGCGGAGTTGAGCGGCTGCCGGTTCCGTGGACACCGAGATGAGGTGTTTTATGGCACCGAAGGGTATGAGTGCAACGACGCACATTCAGCCGCGAGCGCAAGCTCGAACCAGTAGAGCTGGTCATGCATCCGCTGACTTTCTTGGCCGACTGGGCCGCGCCATTGATCTCGCTGGAAGGCCCAGATACGCCCTAGCGCAACCTTCTCAGGCCCAGAACGAAAACAGCCCTCGCCGGATGACCGGCAAGGGCTGTTGTATCACTGGTTGCGGGGACAGGATTTGAACCTGTGACCTTCAGGTTATGAGCCTGACGAGCTACCGGGCTGCTCCACCCCGCGATGACCCGTGAGGGCAAAAAGGCAGTAACATGTGAATGGGCTTTTCAAATCCGTGCTGCGTCGGCTGCAAGGCCTGGCGGCGTCCTACTCTTCCATCGCTTGAGCGATAGTACCATTGGCGCTGTCTGGTTTCACGGCCGAGTTCGAGATGGGATCGGGTGGGTCACAAACGCTATGACCACCAAGCCATGAAGCCGGCGCGGCAGGATTTGGTTTTTGAACGATGGCCCGTGCTGGGAATACAGTGTTGTCGTTGATGGTGGAGTTAACAAGCGTGACCAGAGTAATTAGGACCGGTTAGCTGAACGCATTACTGCGCTTACACATCCGGCCTATCAACGTGGTGGTCTTCCACGACTCGATGAGATCTAATCTCGAGGGAGGCTTCCCGCTTAGATGCTTTCAGCGGTTATCCCGTCCATACATAGCTACCCTGCTGCACCATTGGCATGATGACAGGTCCACCAGAGGTATGTTCATCCCGGTCCTCTCGTACTAGGGACAACTCCTCTCAAATCTCGACGCCCACGGCAGATAGGGACCAAACTGTCTCACGACGTTCTGAACCCAGCTCACGTACCACTTTAATTGGCGAACAGCCAAACCCTTGGGACCTGCTCCAGCCCCAGGATGTGATGAGCCGACATCGAGGTGCCAAACAACCCCGTCGATATGAGCTCTTGGGGGTTATCAGCCTGTTATCCCCGGCGTACCTTTTATCCGTTGAGCGATGGCCCGTCCACGAGGGACCACCGGATCACTATGACCGACTTTCGTCTCTGCTCGACCTGTCGGTCTCACAGTCAGGCTGGCTTATGCCATTGCACTCTAACAGACGGTTTCCAACCGTCCTGAGCCAACCTTCGCGCGCCTCCGTTACTCTTTAGGAGGCGACCGCCCCAGTCAAACTACCCACCACAGAGGGTCCCTCGACCAGTTTCATGGTCGCAGGTTAGATATAAGAAACGAACAGGGTGGTATTTCACTTGTTGGCTCCACACAGGCTGGCGCCCATGATTCATAGCCTCCCACCTATTCTACACAGTTCATTCCTCATACCACTCTGAAGTTGCAGTAAAGGTGCACGGGGTCTTTCCGTCTAACCGCGGGAACCCCGCATCTTCACGGGGAATTCAATTTCGCTGAGCAGGTGTTGGAGACAGTGGGGAAGTCGTTACGCCATTCGTGCAGGTCGGAACTTACCCGACAAGGAATTTCGCTACCTTAGGACCGTTATAGTTACGGCCGCCGTTTACCTGGGCTTCATTTCGGAGCTTGCACTCCTCCACTTAACCTTCAGGCACCGGGCAGGCGTCAGGCCCTATACGTCGTCTTGAAGCCGACTTAGCAGAGCCCTGTGTTTTTGTTAAACAGTCGCTACCCCCTGGCCTGTGCCCCCCATGAAAAGTTGCCTTAACATGGGGCCTCCTTCTTCCGAAGGTACGGAGGCAATTTGCCGAGTTCCTTCAACACCCTTCTCTCAAGCGCCTTGGTATACTCTACCAGCCCACCTGTGTCGGTTTCGGGTACGGTCTATACGCTGGGGCTATTTCCTGGAACCGCTTCGAAGCCCGGACAATCCGATAAGTCCAGACAACACACGCGATCCGTCACACACCAGCAGGCCACGGAATATTAACCGTGTTTCCATCCACTACCCCCTTCGGGCTCGTGTTAGGGACCGGCTCACCCTACGCGGATTAGCCTTGCGTAGGAACCCTTGGGCTTTCGGCGACAGTGCATCTCACACTGTTTATCGCTACTCATGTCAACATTCGCACTTCCGATACCTCCACGACCCATTACCAGATCGCTTCACAGGCTTACGGAACGCTCCGCTACCGCGTGCATAAATGCACACCCAAAGCTTCGGTACGTGTCTTGAGCCCCGTTACATCTTCGCCGCAGAAGTCCTTATCTAGATCAGTGAGCTGTTACGCTTTCTTTAAAGGATGGCTGCTTCTAAGCCAACCTCCTGATTGTTTTGGGACTTCCACATGCTTTCCCACTTAGACACGATTTGGGGACCTTAGCTGTTGGTCAGGGCTGTTTCCCTCTCGACGACGGACCTTAGCACCCGCCGTCTGTCTCCCAAGCTGTACTCACGGGTATTCGGAGTTTGGTTAGGTTTGGTAGATCTCGCGACCCCCTAGCCCATCCAGTGCTCTACCCCCCGTGGTAATACTTGAGGCACTACCTCAATAGTTTTCGCGGAGAACCAGCTATTTCCCGGTTTGATTGGCCTTTCACCCCTAAACACAACTCATCCGATACCTTTTCAACGGTAACCGGTTCGGACCTCCAGTGGGTGTTACCCCACCTTCATCCTGGTCATGCCTAGATCACCGGGTTTCGGGTCTAATACGTCATACTAAGTCGCCCTATTCAGACTCGCTTTCGCTGCGCCTCCACCTAACGGCTTAAGCTTGCATGACATATTAAGTCGTTGACCCATTATACAAGAGGTACGCAGTCACCCCTCAAGGAGGCTCCTACTGCTTGTAGGCATTCGGTTTCAGGTACTATTTCACTCCCCTCATCGGGGTGCTTTTCACCTTTCCCTCACGGTACTTGTTCGCTATCGGTCATGCACGAGTACTTAGGCTTGGAGGGTGGGCCCCCCATATTCAGACAGAATTTCACGTGTTCCGCCTTACTCAAGGACCTGAATTTCGATGTCGCATACGGGGCTATCACCCGCTATGGCCCGAGTTTCCAATCGGTTCTGCTGTCTAAATTCAGGCCACTGGCCTGGTCCGCGTTCGCTCGCCACTACTAACGGAGTCTCGGTTGATGTCCTTTCCTCCAGGTACTGAGATGTTTCAGTTCCCCGGGTTCGCTTCTTAATGCCTATGTATTCAGCAAAAAGATAATTTCATCTCCAAACTCCAACCGATGATCGCCGATCGCTCGCCAATCTCTTGGAAAACAATAACAACCATCGGTTCGAATTTGGTGATGAAATTGGGTTTCCCCATTCG